>Ga0049107_10000549_pt1 | contig 11564 bp, 9 predicted proteins | sample WorMetilPIANOSA1_FD_61187 | JGI IMG/M metagenome (GOLD analysis project Ga0049107, IMG submission 61187) | Marine gutless worms symbiont microbial communities from Max Planck institute for Marine Microbiology, Germany - Olavius ilvae PIANOSA.1 | ecosystem: Host-associated > Annelida > Digestive...
TGACGTGCTGAACGTATCCAAACGCCTCCAACAGTTGATGAAGACGAACAGCGTCAGGGTCGTCAGTTTGGTCGACGTGAACGTTGAAGTCACCACAGATGACGACAGGACAACTGTACGCCGCTAACTGTTCAAACACTGCCGAGAGATCGTCGTAAAACGTCGCCGATACCGCCTGGCTGCCGTAGGTGGTAGCGTGTTAATATTATTCCTTTTATGCTATATTCTATCTGTAAGGACTGTTATACATAACAGCTGATCACGTACTTGGTACTTGGTTGGTACTTGTTTGAAGATATCAGAGTTGCTGGAGGAAACAGACAGATTACACGAGCAAGCATTGAGTAGACGACACGAAATGAAAAACATCTTTACTGCACTGGACTCTTTCAAGTCTGGGGCCGAGTCCGTGTGTGAAAAGTTAACAGCATTCGGGATACGTGTTCGTGAACAAACTGCAAAGCCCCTGTCAGCTGATGTCCATGTTATCAAAGCAGATCTGCGACTGATCAAGGTTTTGTAGATTTGTCTTTTTTTGCCATTTTATTTGCAGTTTTGTTGTTGTTGTCGGTTAAGCAGAACTTACGGGGGCATTTTGTGGTATCTTATATTCTCAATTTACTGGTCGCTCAGTGTTTAAGCCAGTATTCTCACGGGAGTAGTGCCTCGTGCGGGCTCTGTGGTTGTAAGAATAGACCGGCTCCATTTCCTGTCCCCGGATGTTGTAAAAGGTGGCAAAACCAGGTTTGTCTTATATCTTAGCATGTTTTTAGTGTGTGCTGTCTATTAGGACTCCTTTTCATGTATTGTTAACACAGTGGTTGTTCTGGTTAAGTTGTCAGTACTTGGCAAGTGATTGGCTAAACAGACTCCTCTGATGAAGCCTAATTGTGGCGAGGAGATCGTATCCACAAAGCCCAGTCCGAAGAGTGTTTATGATTTTCTTGGTTTATTGTATAGTTTCATTGTTTAATTGTGTGTTTGTCTTGTCCCCGGCCCTACATAATGTATTTCTTACTCATATGGCACAACGTAGCCTGTTTGTGATGAAAGTGCCGTTAAACGTCAATTAACCGAACCAAACCATCACTGACTCAGTCCAAACATTTCCTACGAAGACTTGTGAAGAACCCACACCCAATGTGAGTGTGGAATAACTGGACAGTTAATGATAATGATAATGATAACGACAAGCGGCTGGGGTTTACAGCAAAGGCCGACCAGCCCGATCACAAAAAAATACAATACACCAAAAATAAAAATGTTAAGTGAAAGCCGAGAGTGCATGTGTGTGCTGGAAGTGTAGCGGATGTGATGTGTATTTAGGACCTGCGTACTGGTTTGGAGCTGCAGCAGCTGCAGGCCGATGTGAGCGCAGTGTTGAGTGAAGGACGCAGTTTGATTCATTCAAGTCCTGTCGGTGTCGACACCAGTGACATTGAGTTGACAGTTGACACTGTCGGCAAACTGCTAACCGACATCAACCAACTGGTAATACCAACAGACAGATAGAGACACATACAGTCAGACATACATATACCGCATGAGTCGTTAGGACCAGACAGAGTCCCTGATCCAAATACAGTTGTAGTTATATTAGATACAGGGTCATTAATATTAAACCATCTGTGGCCATTCAAAAACTCCATCAACTGTACAGTGATATACAGTGATATACTCTGGTAAATCACTATGGACAAATTTATTCAACAATACTTTATGGTCAGTAGTATCACAAAGCTTTACTGAAACCAACAAACAAATTTCTCTCCATAGTATTATGCGAGAAATCTGCTACAACGAACAAATCACATGACATGAGTGGTTGAACGAGCATGAATACATCCAAACTGGTTAACACCTGTGTAATTATCATGGGAGTCATTGAATTTCTCAGCAATTTTACAATGGCATTGGAGACTGCAGTATATATTGGCCATCTAACAGTCTGTGGCCGTGTCTTTTGTGGTGCGTGTTTGGCAGCTGACTGAAAGAGAATGTCAGTTGGACATCGCTCTGCTGAGGTGTGGAAAACTGCGCGAAGGTCTGGAGCTGTTCAGGGAATGGCTGGATGATATTGAGACAAGACAGTTGCAGCAGCAACCCTACAGCATTGATCCCAAGGCACTCAGACCACAGCAGCAGATGCAGGAGGTGATTATAAAAGCATTGTTACGGTTACCACTGATCCAAATACAGTTGTAGTTGTATTAGTGTGAAAACAGGTAAAGCGTAACGGCCAGTTTTGCACGGTAATATAGTGTGAAAATGGCCATTATGCTTTACCCATGTTATTTATTACTTCCAGCAAGGAGGTTATGTTTTCATCGGTGTTAGTTTGTTTGTTTGTTAGCAGTATTACACAAAACTGCTCTACTGATATCCACAAAATTTGGTGGAATGCTGGCACATAGGCCGCGGAAGAAATCATTAAATATTGGTGGTAATGCAGTCGACGTTACATTGTGGTTAGGGCTAAGGTAGTGTTAGAATTAGGTTAGGCTGAGTTTTACCCTACAGCACTGGGTCTGTTATACCTGATATTTGTTTGTCTCATAGCTCCAGTTGTTACCACAACCTTCATCACCATTGGCTCCAATAGAATCCACAGTGGAGACATTCTGGTACCAGCTAACCAAGGTTCACGTGGAGAAATAGCCATTAAAATGGGAAGAGAAGGAGGGAGGGAGGAGGGAGAGGGAGGGAGGGAGAGTGGGAGTAACAGTATTGCAGGATCAGCTGCCCTGGCAGAGATTGCACTTCACTGAGTGCCATTCTAGTTTTTTTTGCACTATGTGGTTGTCTCTCCTCCAGTTGTAGTGTGGCAATCCACAAGTCGATAATTGTAACATATTGTTGTTTAACTGACTGGCTGTTTTAGACCACAGTGCAGTTAAGTAGGGGGAATTCGGATTTTAATGAAATTTTTTGGATCAGGCTGTCCCTTCACCGTTTGACACTGTTGGTTGGGTGACAGGAGAGCAAACAGCCGGTAGAAAACTTGCACCAGCAGTCTTCAAGGATTATGCTTTAGGAGACCTTCGAGGGACCCGGCATAACCTGGAATGATCTCTGGAATAATAGGTTAATTAAACGACAACTGGGAGTGGTTTCTGGGTGAGGAGATGTAGCGATGAAGTCGTAATTAAGTTCTGAGAGTGATCTGACAAGATCCTGGACACAAACTGATGCAAATCACCAGATCCTGGTGCCGGAGTTACGTTGTCGAATAGCTTTCGGAACAATGAATAAGTGATTAAATGCTGGGGTTATGTATTATGTGTTAGAGATTGTTTTGACAGAAGTATTCACTCTGAGGAATGCCTTTCCTGTTAAATTGCTGTAGTTGTTTTTTGTTTTATTATTATTATTACTGTTATTATAACCTCAGAAGTAAATATCCCGACGTTAAAAGAGCTCTTGCTCTCTCCATTTTGACAGCCATTTTCCAGGTGAACCTGGGTTAGCCGGTGTTTATTGAAGCAAAAGATGATGGAAGTGGTGGTGACACGTGGAGCTATAAATCGTGCAAAGATCCAGTCAAATCATCACCACGAACAAACCAACACCCAATTTTTTTACAGGCTGGATGCCAGTCCTGTCGCCCAGCCAACAATGCCAAAGCACTGAAGGGAAAATATCACATCCCCTGGACTTGCTTACCCCAAACTCACCTGGGGTCTTCCAACTTTGTCTTCGACAAAGTTGGAATATGCTCCTGGTTACCTTGGGGGAGGGTTGTCATGCCTCTCATCAGCCTCTGATGCCAGTACCCGACAGTAAAAGAGCAAATGTGAAAATATTGAAAAACATGCTGTAATAACTAAAACTTGTCCACACTGGGTGTGAACAGCGACCAAGTTAAGTCACTGAATGAGAACTTACAGATGCTCTACTATTATGATTTTGATGAAGATGATGATGATGATGCAAATTAACTATGCAAGAATGGTGTTTCAGGTGTTGGAACACATGTTGGCTGATCGTCAGAGTAACGTGTCTGCATTGAGGTCAATGGGTCATGACCTAGAATCACTCGACCTTGACCTGACCCAACAGCGTGACCTGCAGAGAGCACTGGACGAGTGTGTGGCTCGATATGGTGCCGTCGGCGATGTCTGTGCACTTCATCGGACCGAGCTGGATAGAATCGAGTCAGCCGTGAGCAGATATCGGTCGAGACTGGATGCGTTCTTGTCGTGGCTGGATGCCACGGAACACAGCGCTGTTATGACGGATCTGATTAGTGCTGATGTCAACATCGTACAACAGCAGGCTGCACAACAGAAGGTTGTTGTTGTTAATATTGTTGTTGTGTTTAGTCTCTTGGAATTGATATGAAGAAATTCTGGGGGAACTTGGCCTGATCTGCAGTGGCTTTTCAAAAATGGGCTAGTAATGTACAAAAAAACAAAAGTAATAATGTCTGCGATATATCTTAGGTACTCCGTGGTGTGAATAGAAAGAAACAGTATTTGAGTTTGGCACGACTCCATAAAGTCATAAACAGATTAAAAATTGCACAGACACATCAGACACATTCTTATTCCCTGCCTTGTTCACAGCTGGCAGCAACAAGGTCTCGATATTATTCTGTTGGTTTTACTGAAAGATGTATTTTGAACAAGTGGACAATAATGAAATTATTGATTTTAGCAAAGACGTTCAATTTTGTAACCAATTATAGCTTGTGTTGATGTGCTTCTTCAGCAAACCTTGTTTTAGGTTGTAAAGGATCAGTGGCATATAGCGGCCTTTGTGTGCTGGTTGTGCCTTTATGAAAAATAGAGAATGCTTACTCACTCACTCACTCACTCAGTATTCAGTACAGGCATTAGGCCAGGAGTTGATCCTGATCTCCAGGTAGTCAGCCTCCTGGTGGCACCAGTTAGTTAGTTATTTATTTGGTGTTTACGGCACTTTCAGCACAAATAGGCTATATAATGCCATAGATATAGGAAATGTATCACATAGGGCCGGGGGAGAACACAAATATCATGCAATAAAATAACGAAAGATTACAATAGACCAACACAATCATAAGCTGTCTTCGGCCTTGGCTTTATGGAGATGATCCCCCCTCGCCACGATTAGGCTTCCTTAGAGGGGTCTTTCTAGCCAATCAGTTGGCAAGTAATGACAACTTAACTAGAACAACCAAAAGACAGAACACAATACCAGCTAAAATTAACAATACATAAAAGGGGCCCTAATAAGCAACAATACAATTAAAGCATGCTAAGATATAAAACAAAAACTAGACCTGGTGTAGTCGCCTTGTGCTACATCCGGCCAGGAAACGGAGCGGGTCTGTTCTTACAACCCCGGAGCCTGCACGGGGTGCTTGGTGGCACCAATCATAAACCTGGCGACCTGGCGCTAGGCTGCCATTACTTTCTACTAGGTTCGTGGTTACCTTCTCAGTCTCAGAAAGTGTCACTGCCCAATGCCAATTAACAAATTATACTGCTTGGTGAGAGGCACATATATGCAGAGAACTTGTCAAGAGTTGTTACATGGAAGTTGAGTGGCCAGGAGTGGAGTTGAGTATGTGCCTTCTGAGTTTCAAGTCAGACACACTAACTGTTGTGCCACCATAAATGTAAAATGTATGCCACGTCGGTGAAGGAGCATCGGCTGGGTTCTCATCTCCCTGTCAGTGACCGTTGAAGCCGTAAGTGGATACATCACTGACTGCCGACACATGGCCAGTGTGACGCCAGACCTGCAGTTACCTTCCCACCTTACTCTGATACTCATTGCGCCTACCCACAGAGGGATGGCCAGGTTGAGTTGGGTGTGGTCACCCATCCCAGTGCTAACTAGGCTGGACGTAGACTTGTGGAGTAACTTCGCTGATCGAGACCAGTGTGCCACTGCTATGTCAAACCACCACCACCGTGGCACATTGTTATTTGACTTGCATATTGAAAAAGTGATTTTTTTCTTGCTTGTTGGCACTCGGGCTGTCTCCTTCCTTCAACTTCCGACATTGTATGACGTGGGAAGTTTAAGGAATTAGACAGAGGACGCCTGAAAAAGACCTGTCACGACTTTGTTAAGGATGATGTGGACAGCTTAGGCCTGTCCCCAAAGGATGCATAGTTTAGGAATAAATGCACAAGGAGAATTAAGGGGGCAACTGGCTAATCCAAGTTCACCTGGAAAAATGACCATTAAAACGGAGTGTGTGTATGTGTGTGTGTGTGTGTTGGCACTCAGGCACTGAACGACTCAATAGTGGAGCATGAGTTTGAGCTGACGGAGGTGACACAACGCGGTACTGAGCTGCGGCAGCTGGCAGCCATCGGTGATGATGTGGCGCGGCTCAACTCCGAGCTCGACAGCATCACCAGCCGCTACAGAGCACTGCGACGTACGAGCGAAGAGAGGCTGAGCCAGATGACGGAAGTGCCAATGATACTCCAGCGCTTCTACACCACTCACCAGACTGTCATCGACTGCATCAGTCAGCTCGAGTCACAGCTGGAACAACGAGACGTTCAGCCTGGTCCGGAGGTTGAACTGCATCTCCAGGTATCACTCATCATGGTGTAAGTTAAGTCGTTCAGTAAAATTTAATGGAAGAAAAATCTTTGACAGGACATATGGGATCTGAACGGCTTGCATGTGCCCTAAAATTAAAATAAAATGCGGACATTTAACATTGCACACTTCATTACAATGACTCGGACATGTCGGCATGTACAGTGGGTCTTTGGATGTTCTTGGAAGCAGTTCTGACTGAATGCCCTTGCTGATGCTACCAGTAACTCATACAAGTGCCAGCGGGAACTGAAGCCAGGTTTACTGGGTTCAGTGCCTTAACTAGTGAGATTTCGTTAAAAAGATTGCAATAAAACAATACAGAATACTCACTGTGGCCCTAGTCAGACTAGTTTAACTATGTTTTTAAACATCGTCATTGTCATTATTGTGTGTGCAAGATGTTTTGTCTTCATGATGCTCTTTTCCAGGCCGTCTGTTTTCCCTCCCTTGACTGTTTGCAAAAGTGTAGAGACGTAAAAGAAATACGGTGAATGTCTGTGTTTATCTAATTGTCTCCGTTTGTACTTTGTTGTTTGGACACCAGAAAGAAAGGGCACCTGTAATTTTCTAAGAAGAATGTTGTATAAAAACATTAACCGATTTGATGACATTTGTTGACATTTGTTGATAGTTTCCTTTATATCTCATATTCATTGTCTGGTTGCGGTTGTTGAAAATCTTGCTCCAGCTCCACTTCCGAGGAAAATCTGTGAGGAACATGTATCCAGAAAGAGGGCCGGTAAGTGGCCGAGGACAAATTGGCTGGTTAAACAGAGGCTGAAAGAGAGTGCTTCGTTAATCAAAACATGATAATAAGATAAAATGTGAACTGTGTGTGAAAACAGGAATTGTCTCGTCAGCTGTCAGTTTGCACCAATTCTCTGTCGGCTCAGAACCAAGATGGCAGCCGGCTAGGTGAAGTTGTTGGCACCGAGGCAGCCAGCAAACTGAAAGACATGGTTGACCGCAGTAACCAGATGGCCAGCTCCGTCAAAGAACGAATCAGACTGGAAAGTGATCGCACCAAACTCCAGCGCCAGAAATCACTAGAGGTTGTTGAATATAATTTTCACTTTTGATTGTTAGTTCATATTGTAATTTTTTAAAATTTTGATTTTTTTTTTCAAACATTTTGTAGAAACCATCGTAAAACAGTATTTTGATTCTTGTTATTTTGTTATGTTATTTTGTTACTCTATGATAAACTGTTACCATAAGTCTTTTATGTATCAGCAACTTGTTATGTTCAGCAGAGTGAACAGGGATATTGGAGAGGACAGTGATGATAATATGGGTTAATGTGTCCACCAATTATTTACTCCTTTAGCCGTCTGGATCTTCTGGAAAAATGACAACACCGATAGCATGGGTTTCTAGTACCACCTTACCCAGTTTATCCTGTGAATATTTTTATCGGTCAGTGTCACTTACAGTATAGCAGTTTAAACGTTAAAACAAAAAAAGTTCGCAGACTACCGGAAGGGAGAACCCATCAGAGCTGGTGGCCTGTGATATATGACACTATTGTTATTAACATAAAAAGGTTGTAAAGTGGTTTTCGTCAAAGCTGCTGCGTGTTTCTATCCTGCATCTTTTGTTTGACCAGCCTTTTCACATGGTCATTATGAGTTACACTGGATCCCCGTAGGAAAACCTGTTGGCTGAGCAGCAGGCTTGGCTTCTGGTAAGATACTCGGAACGAGTGTAGGGTCCCAGAGCTGATCCCGGTCCTCGGCAGTCAGCCCGCAGGTGACCGAAGCCATAAACCCGGTGGCAGGCATTGGCATCTGTCCTGTAAAGAATTCGTTCCAGTAGTTCTTAAATGTTTTTGTTTTTTGCCTAACACAAGGAGAACATAGAAGGATAGACTGGTAAAAAAACAAACAAACCAAAGGCATGCACGTCCTCAGTGTCACCTGGCTACAGTCTTAGTAGTTTATTTGCCTTTCATATCTTATAACCCATGTGGTCTCCGTATTGGCACTGGTGAGTCTATAGCTATATGACGAAGCAGGTGATGTGTGTTGTTAGTTATTAACTGACGTGGAGAAGTTGAAGAACGACTGCATCGAGTGCGAAAAGAGGTTGAATCAACCGGAGAAGCTCAGCACCGACCCAAGAACGTTGAAACTTCAGCTTGCTCAACAGCGGGTATGATGAAACAGAACTTTATTTGGTGCTAGCGGAACAGTTAATAATAATAATAATAATAATAATAATAATCAAATATATATAGCGCCATACGGTCGTAACTTCCGAAGCCCTAACCACATATTGTCCACATATTGGCTGATTGTGACATTGTCACCTCCTCACATCAGCATATCAGCACACTGAGAGCTCGGCGTATTGACGCATTGGCCCACTGGCACTGATTCTGTATTTACTGCAACTGAAATGACCTTGTTTGCGCCAATATGCAGTCGTGTAACTATTCAGTCACTCACTGTGCATCAGCACATTGTTCTGGAATCGGGAACCACACCTGCTTATTGTCCATTGGCACGTCAAGTGCTGGTGTACGGCTGTGCTGCATTGCTGGTGTACAGACAGGTGAACTTGTCCACTAGTGCCCTTTATTATCTCCACAAAGGAGGTTATGTTTTCACCTCTGTGTGTCTGTCTGTTTGCTAACAGGATTACTCAAAAACTAGTGATCAAATCTTTATGAAATTTTATTTACTAGCTGGCTATAATCCATGGGACCAGTCGATTAGATTTTAAGTGACCTTGACCGAAGGTCAAGGTCACTAGAGATCAAAAAGTCAAAATCATTTCCTGCAAACAACTTGGTTAAAACATTGTCATTGAGAGTCGCCGTAAAAAATTAAAATCTAGCTTATTCAGTTCTGTAATTAATTCTAACTGACAGGACTGACAGTTTTAAAAATAGGTATAGGTCAAACAGAAAGATCATGGGGATCAGGTAACAATAAAATAGACTGTAACTTGCTAGAAATGCCATTTAGGACTGTATGTACTGTTTAACTAATAGCCCACCTTGGCAGAGGTTTCCACTCTGCAAATGCTTTTAGCTTTAATTATTCTCTAGACAAAGCTGGTTACTGATCAGGACCACGTGTTAAATGTTCATCTTGTCGTGTGTAAAGGCGCTGAACGAGGAGATAGTGACTCAGAAATACCGTTCACGTGAGCTATACACGGCGGCACGTCGGATGTCCCGTGACTCGTCATTCAGTGAAGACCAGTCGGCGGTCGACGACCTCGATGTACTGAGACAGAAGACCGATGATCTGGCCAAGACTTCCACTCAGCAGCTTAGCCTCCTGGAGCAGACTCAGCCACTTGTCGACCTCTTCTGGCAGACCAGGGAAAACCTTCTCGTGTTCTTCGAACAGTTTGAGAAGGAGATCGAGGTCAAGTCGCTGCCGGCTGATGATTTGGGTCAGGTCAAGCTGCTGCAAGATACCGTACAGGTTTTCGGACACTTCGTTGCTCATTCAAAGTTACTGTTTTAATTTTACCAGTTTTAATTCCACCAGTTTTCATCATGTTTGTTGTTTTTCTTGTTCATAGATTTAAAAAATGTTGAGTGGATGGCCTGTAATTTGGCCCTCGGTGCTCTGACACTATCGTTTCATCATCCAGGAGGGCATCCGGTCTGTAAAAAAGCTGGCTCCAGTGATCCTTGGAGACTCCTGGAGTAGCTGGCTTAATGCATTTTCTGTAGCTTAATAGCCGTGGTAGTCTGTCACTTCAGTTTCGTGCATTTTTCTCATCTAAAAGGTAAAAAGAAAAGGTAAAGGAAGGTCATTATCTGCAACATTCCATGGTACTAAATGGTGCACAGTAATGAAACTACTGGCTTGGTGACGTCCGAGGTGCATGTGTATATTCTAACCAGTATTTTCTAAAGTTGGCTCATGATATCCTCGTCATCGTTATCGTCGTCGTAACTTTGTAACTACTACTGTTGTGTGACGTGATTAGGTACAGCGTATTGTGTGGACGATTATATAGTCTTACATGCTTCTGCAGATAATAATGATATGCACTCGTTATCAGCAAACATGTAGCTGAATGAGAGCCACTGACAGTTGCAGGTGGGCACTAGGCAGCGCTGACAGGCACAGGAAAACCAGGGGTTAAAGTGTAATTTTAACATAGTGGGAACGGTAAAAAATCCCTGGGCCCCTGTAAAAATCTGTGGGTCCCTTTCAATTTTGCAACCTGTATTTCTGGCCAGGCCGTTAGCTTGACTAAGTTCAGATTGATAGTTCATTTGAAAGTTTGCGTTCCCATGGATGGAACTATGTTTCCAGCCTGGGAACGAGCATTCCCACGGAAAAGTGCTCTTTGAGGCCTGGGAACACCAGATTGCGGAGACGGCGAGCCTGGGAACGGCGTTTTCATGCGTTCCCACCCACTTTAACTGCTGATGAAAACTGATAATTTGATAATTATCGGACATTTCTGTACCCATCATCGTCGTCGTTGTCGTCGTCAACACGCCCAGTGTCGTGTGATGTGGTTAGGTGCAGCTGTGTCAGCTGACAGACCAGCGAGTGGTCGTGGATCAGCTGAAGCAGATCACTTCGTCGCTGTCAAACCTCATCGGTGCTGACAGCACTGCGGACGTCCAACAGCTGACCGACGTCGACATGGACCGATACATCAGCCTTGTGCAGACATTCACCGACAAGTCACACCAGCTTGACACCGTCTGCCGACAGGCCAATGACGTACTGGCTCTTTCTGTCATAATAATAATAATTTTTATTGTCATTCAGCGATTGAATGCTATCTTGCTCCACAACAGTTTTGAAGTGGCAGACCACCTGGGATAATGGTCATTCCAGCATTTACATTTTCTTAACTAATTTTTTCCTCGCCCTCGGTATTGGAGATGACTTGGGCACTAAAAAATAATAATGACAAGACGAGTGCGACCGCCTAACGGCGGTCGCAATGAAGCAAATTCTTGGTAGACAGGTAGTGAGTACACTTCCGGTGAAACATATACTGCTGCTGCAACACCTGCACGAGCCGCCGTC
>Ga0049107_10000550_pt1 | contig 11557 bp, 8 predicted proteins | sample WorMetilPIANOSA1_FD_61187 | JGI IMG/M metagenome (GOLD analysis project Ga0049107, IMG submission 61187) | Marine gutless worms symbiont microbial communities from Max Planck institute for Marine Microbiology, Germany - Olavius ilvae PIANOSA.1 | ecosystem: Host-associated > Annelida > Digestive...
GTACATCCGGTCGGCGGGCGGCGTGTGCGGCCGGCCGGCTGGATGGCGCGTATTGGCTGATCGGGCCCGGCTCGGCCGGCCTGGCTCAAGGCTGCCGCTGCGCGCTTCCGTTGCAGGCCTCTGCGGGGGCATATCGTGGCGGCCGCCCGCCTACAGCTTGTTATGCCTCCGCCCCCTAGGCGGGGGTATTAAACGATGATGCTGTCTGACGTCTGACATCTGTCTGTCTCTCGGGTACATCGGGCCTAAGTCGAGAACAGAGAGGCCTAAGAAGACCGAAATTGGCATATATATAGCTCACGTCACACGTGACTCGGATACCACTCTCAAGGTCAAAAGGTCAAAGGTCAAGGTCACCAGGCCGCTTTACTCAGCGCGCCCTTAACGCGTAAGGCGGCTGCAGCGGTCAGCGTGGGAGGGTATTCAGCGTGGGAAAGTACTGCTACGTTGCGTCTGCGAGACGCTTGGGCGCCCACGGGGAGAAGAGAGGCGGGGGCATACTGCGTCGCCACGCGCACAGCTTGTTAACGTATTTGCGAGTTCGTAAAACTGTATCATTAAATTTTATAGGCTGCAGTTACCGGCTGCTGTAGCTAAACATCGTTTTTTCGTCCTCTTTTCCCCGCTACAATCTGGTAACCGTCGTTGCTGTCGTGTAAAACGATGACCATAAAACGGATTAAAGCCAATAACTAAAGTGATACACAATGAATTAATGATGTCGGCTGCTGTAATGGTAGGAATGGTAGACGCTTTAGCCGTAGCCGATAGCCGGATTAGCCGCCAAATTTTTGTCTGCCGAAAAAATTCCAGCCGTTCTGTTTTGTGCATTGCAAAATTTAATTTCGAACAAGCTGTAGGCGGGCGGCCGCCACGATATGCCCCCGCCCAGGCCTGCAAGTGGTGACACGATATACGTCATGTACGCATATGGATAGCTCACCATTACTGTATGTCCGTGTTGGCCTGCCAGTACAACCAACCAAAGCGGCCTGGTGATCTTGCCTTTTGACCTTTTGAGCTTGAAAGTGGTGTCCGAGTCACGTGTGACGTGGGCTATCTCTGTGCCAATTTTAGTCTTCCTAGGCCTCTCTGTTCTCGAGTTAGGCCCGATGTACGCAACAGACAGACAGACAGACAGACGTCAGACAAAAGCATCGCTTAATGCCCCCGCCTATTAGGGGCGGGGGCATGTATGATGACGTCTGATATTCTGATTAGGCTATCAGATTGATAAAACTGTACAGTGCTGATGTAGTTTAGTTACCTACGACTTTTAATCTTGTGCCCTAAATCTGTTGAGGCTGAGCTGTACAAGTAGAAAATTTCCCATGTTATACATCATTTCCTAATGTCTGTGTTTTTAGCCGAATTTTAGCCGCAGTTGTTCACATTTAGTGGTAAATTAGCCGAATTTTGTCTATTTCCACGTAAATACAGCTAATCCGAATATCAGCAGAAATGGTTTTAATCCATCTGAATTTTAAAAAAATCAGCTGAGGGTCCACAGTCAAACACTGATGCATCGAAACTTCACTCTCAGTCTGTTTTGTCACCAATATAGCAGCACAGGATTTTCCGCTCGAAAAACACCAAAGACATTTGTCGGACTCGCTGGGGGAGCTTAAGCGCTCCCCCATACCTCCTAGCCGCGAAAAGGGGGAAGGGAAGGAGAAGGGACCGTAGGGAAAGGGAAGCGGACAGGATAGGAGGGAAGGGACTAGGAAGGGAATAAGGGAAGGGCAAGGAAGGAAAGGAAAGGAGGGGAGAAGGGAAGGAAAAGGGAGAGGAAGGAAGCAAGGGAGCGTTCCGGTGAAGTTTTAGTTACGAGTCCATCACTGGTATCTTGTGCCATTCATGCTGAATTGTTTAGGCTTCTCATTCCATGAAAAAGTGGACTTATCGCTAAACGTGTTACTCTCAACAAGTGGCAACGTGAATAGGTAGGCGTATAGAGTCCATAGTAACCGTTGATAAGTACTAAAGTTATCTCATTAGTAATGTATTGCTTATAGTTGACGCTATAACAACAGTATCACAGCATAATACATTTTCATGGGTAACATGAGATAAAGTTTATCATTGCTGTCAATAAACAGTAATTTTAATAGATTTAGTGTTTTTTTATTCATCGATACAGTAACCACTGACACGGCGAAGAAGGCGTTGCCTATACTGTCGTCACGTGACATCCGGATAGGCGCAGAGTGTGCCAAAGCGGCGCGGGCGCTGGCGCTGGCGGCTGGCCTGCCGTTCCAGTTATTTTTAGAACTTTCTTGCTTCAGACTACTTCAACCGTCGTGGAGGTGTTGCGATGTCGATCACCGTTTCGATCTCTGCCGTCCAATCCCATACGCCGGACGTTACGCAGATGAAATGTCGAACAGTCGCTGTTCACCGTCGTTGATATCGATCACTGTGGGCGCCGACCACCCTTACTGTCGAAAGCCCCACGGATCTCTTCGTAGCTTCTCACTGACTGGAACGATCTTGTCGATTCCCAGTCACTTTGCTCGTATTCAGTCGAGCAGATCCCAGTACTTCACAAGTTCTAACCACCTCTAATGTGGTTTTTAATCTCAACTTTTTACTGAAGGCTTGCTTCAAAAAGCCCTCCATGCAAATCAGACCTCCGCTGATTGTTCCATGGCCGTTCACAGCGGTTCATAGTGATACACGTAGTCATAGTGATGCACCTAGTATTCAGATCTCTTCTCAAAATATTCGAATACGCTGCTAAGCAAGAATGTAAGCAGCTGCAATGCAATTAGGCCAAATCAATGAATGGGCTTCGCATACGTGCATAACTAATTGTACACATCAGATGAAAATATAGGTGGGCCTACTAACACTGTTACAATTTGTTTTGGTCACTGTCATCTCTTTGGATTTTACTACAGACCCACACACTTCCTGTAGGCTGTTTTTGAGTGATACATTGTCTGCTGGAATGCCCAGCTTTGTCTCTGACACGTAGGAAATGTGTGGACGTCACGATCTCAACCTACATCTCTGAAGCAGGTCATCGCGCTGGCAGGGCGCACACTCGTTCACTGAGTGCTTTTTGGCGTATGTGCCATCGTCCACAACAACAGCTAGAAACATGTATTGCCGACAAGCGTCAAATTCAAGACGGCACCCTTCGGCACCCTTTCGGCACCCGGCTGGTCAGTGGTCACAGACTCTCCAGACTAGCAAAAGGCCCACTGTAAGAGTCTCGGCTTCCATCGCTACCATTGATTTGGGGTATAACTGTTTCCTGTAGGCTGTGTGCAAGATAGTCGAAGAGAAGAGCCTAAAAAAGGGGAAATGCTGTTTTTGGATCTGGCTCCGCCCACGCTACAAAATTCCAGAATCAAATTTTTCACGATAGCACCCGTCCTCATCTCCATTTCGACTGCCGCCGAAATTGCGGCGATCCCTCGTCTCTATATTGGACTAGGGTGCGTTACAAGTATTACGGATCGCAGTCGGCCCACAACAGGGTACAACAGGTGTGTGCAAAATTTTATCCAGATCGGTTGAGATTTGGCAGTACGAAGGCCAAAACCTGTTTTTTTAGCCATGGTCAAAACACAGCCATGGTCACATCCATGGTCAGCCTATGCTTAGAGATCCAAAGGTCTGTTAATGCTGAGACGGATAAAATAAAATAAACCTTCCGAAGAGGGAGACCGACGACCTTCAAACTAGGTACAGAGATGGAGCATGATGACCCGCATCACAGAGATGTGCAATAACCTCCAATGTCAAGGTAATAAAGTCATGTCGTCAGTGTGATGCACAGTCGCAGAAACACCAAAATTGGCGAGAAGGCTGGCCGTGCTACGGCTGATATTCGACACCACTTCCAATATCAAAAGGTCAGAGGTCAAAGTCACCAGGCTGTCTTGGTGGCTGTTCAAATCACCACTTTCAGGAAGCGGGAGCATTATTGTGGCGGCCGCACTGCACGCCCCACAGCTTGTTTCGTATTGTTTGGTGATTTCCTTCTAGTTGGATTGCTTGTAAATGGCATGCGGGCTCCACCTGCCCCGCTTTTGAAACGGAGTTGTCTAAAGCACCGCGACTCACTGTACCGAAGTAGGAAGAACCCTTGGTGATTTATACCGTATTATTCGACATAGCCCCTCACGGTTGTCTCGCGAAGGTTTTTCTCCACCCGCCGCCCGGACAATACACCCCTATCCCAATGCGATATTTTCTTTGTTACTTACTGTTCAGTGAAGCATAACACAGCGTTGAAAAATACAACGCATCCATGGACGAATGAGTGGTATCTTCGTTGACATGAAAGTGCGTGCACAGTTGTTGTAAAGTGTTGACGTCGACGCGACAGCTCAGACGTGTTCGCTTGTGGGAGAATAATCCAATCTTGGATCCACATGTTCGACCACGCACATCACACTGTGGATATCCGGCCTATTGTCTAACGTAAAGTCAAAATAGGGAGAATAGTCCAGACCGGTGATGACTGTTGAAGAAACGACAAATGCTCTCTTCAACGGTTCATACGTTCAGCCGGCGCCAGAGTACTAAATTAATAGTTACTAAATTAATACACGTGGCTATTAGCCTAATTGTCGGAATTAATAACGCAGCTGTAACCTAACCTAATGTCACCTGATGCGGATCGCCACCAGAACCTACACCGCTTCCCTCCAAAGTATTTCTTCAAATTCCGTCACCAGCCTTGTGAAGGTATCCTGCTAGACGTCTTCAATAGCGAAAGAATGCCGATGCATGCACAGTGTAAATGTAAAGTGTTGACGTCGACGCGACTGATCAGACGTGTTCAGACTGGACTATTCTCCCACAAGCGAACACGTCTGATCCGTCGCGTCGACGTCAACACTTTACGTCGCATGCATCGCATTCTTTCGCTATTGAATACGTCTGTTTGTGTTAGCAGGATACCCTTCACAAGGCTGGTGACGGAATTTGAAGAAATACTTTGGAGGGAAGCGGTGTATGACTAGCAAGAACTGAATAGGTTCTGGTGGCGATCCGCATCAGGTTACATTAGGGTTAGGTTACAGCTGCGTTAGCGGAGGTTTGCGCTATCTAGGTGCTCCGGCTGTTTTTGTACCTATTTTATAATAGTTGCTTGCACAGTTGCACTTCATATTACTTCCGACAATTAGGCTAATAGCCACGTGTATTAATTTAGTAACTATTAATTTAGTACTATGGCTCCGGCTGAACGTATGAACCGTTTTCGTAGATTACTGTGTGCACACAATGACGTGTGTGTGTGTGTGTGTGTGTGTGTAGCCAGCCGACGTCCGTTCACAGTCAGTTGGTCGTTATTATCTCAGTTCATCACGCTCTGATATATGCAGTATCAACGGTGCCGGTAGTCGTGTTCTACCGGCTTCACGTGTGTACTATCGCCCTGCTGCTACACTTGTGCATCCACGTTTCAACAAGAACAAGCAGTACGTGCCGCGTTCAGCAGGAGTTGTTGGGAATCGTGCCGTTACTGGCTACCGCTCCACACCACGTAGTCGTGCAGGGTCTGACTGGCATTAGACGACGCGCGCCAGTCCGGTCAAATTTTGCACTATTGTATTGAGGGTTATTGTGAAACAATCGTGCTTTTTCTCAATCTGGCCAGGTCTGGGTATCGCTATGTAAGCCAGCTCAGATTTTCCGTTGACATTGGCAAGAACTAGGTCTCATATCGGATGATGAGAGGCCTAGGAAGACTAAAATTAGCACAGAGGTAGCCCACGTCACACGTGACTCGGACACCACTTGAAAGTCATAAAGTCAAAGTCACAGGGGCGGGGCATATCGTGGCGGCCTCCCGCACAGCTTGTTATATAAAATATAAATTCTAGCTGATTGGCTAAATATCGAGGTCATGAGGTTGCTTATGATTCGCGACACACACACACAAGAACGAATGATGCATGTATCTGGAGAGCCGCTAAGTTAACTCGCTAACCTTTCTTAACTGATGCTACCTAACTTGGTTGTCGCTAATTTAGTTCGTCGGTAACTGACAATAACAGCTGCATATAATTTTCCTCGACAACGGAGGGAAATCCGATTCCGATGACGATGACGTTATCTGTCGTTGGTTTATTATGCCTCCGCCCCCATATAAGGGCGGAGGCATTAAGCGATGATACGCGTCGGACGTCTGTCTGTGTGACGTCTGACGTCTGACGTCTGTCTGTCGCGTACATCAGGCCTACGTCGAGAACAAAGAGGCCTATGAAGACTAAAATTGGTACAGAGGTAGCCCAGGTCAAAGGTCAACTTGCAGGGGGCGGGGGCATATTGTGGCGGCCTCCCTCACAGCTTGTTTATTATACGGCCCTACCGAACTGCCTCTCCCTGCAGTAACCTTGTCGTTTGACTTTAATCTTTAAAAATGAGCTACAGTCGATTATAACATACCTAAGGCCGTATACCGGAGATTTGTTACATTTTCGAACTGAGGTTATGTAACCGATGCTTTCGTTTTGTACTTGTGTATGTTATGCAAAAGTTGTGGACGGATTTTCGCGGTCGATCAACTTTAGGTAAGGGATAAGTCGATAAAAATTGAACAGGGAGGGCGCCAGCAAAGACAATTTTTTGACCCACAGGGGACCCCGGAGCGACAAATTTCGCCAAATTTAGCACGGTAATCAATACAGGGGAAGTTTTTAACATGGGCAAGTCGAGATTGTTCGGCCATTATCGAAGCTGCAAACGTTATAACGACTAATGCGCGGTTCATACTGGTCGACTTATTTGGAAACTAGAAACCAGCTACAAGCTAGAAACGAAGCTGTCTTAGCCCTGTCCTCAACCATCTGAGTTGGTCGCATCATAGACAATTAGACAATTTTTATCCAAACTTCTCTGTCATCCGCTGCCCTATTGTTAATCCAGTCCATTGCGTAACATTGCAGACGTTATCTTTGATCTTCCACGACCTGTGGATCGTGGTATAATTCCTTTAATGATATCCTTTTCCAGAATGGTATGTCCGAAGTACTTCAGTTTCTTGTCTTTCACTGTTTCCATCAGACTGGTAATGTGCAAGCCTAATTTCTGCATGACCCATTCATTCGACTCTCAGAACTCGTCTGTAGGCTTTCATTTGGACAGAATCCTTCTTGCTTTATTTGTGGTATTGTATTGTAACTGCAACAGTCAACGTCAGTGTTCCAGTTAAACATATCGACTTCAATCGAAATTATCGGCAACATGAATTTGAATGCGATCAGGCAAGGGGCGAAGCGCAATGGGAGGAAAGCAGATAATGGGGTAAATGACAATTTTAAGGGTTAAACCGTAACCCTGAAGGAAAACCACTGAGAATTATAAGAAATGTTCTTCATGTACAAACGTATACGTTGCATACTCTTTCACGCAGAAAAGTGCTTAAGCTACGCTGTATAAATTGCTAAATGTATTAACATCGTATTCGACAAAATATGCCTTCGTTTTGTATAATTCCCATATTGTTGTATTGTATTAATATTGTGCTGCTGATCTATCGACCGGGATCGCGTTACGACGACGCCAGTTTTTTCGGAACTGTCTGATCTGCTGGACCGTTTGATGATGCTTGGTGACCCCATAATGATCGCCGTTAATCTGAATATCAGACTGGAAAGGCCAGACGATCCACTAAGCCGCCATCTTCTCGAGCTGCTGGCGACGTACAATTTGTCATGTCGCATGTTATAGTTCGCGTGCCGACTCCGACACAACGACCTCGGTGGTCTACACGACGTCGTGCTGAAGGGGACGACAAGCCGCTGCCTTCAGCCGTCGATCTCTCTGATCACCGACTTTTGCGCTAGTCGTGCCGTGTCTGTCGCGTATCGTTCGTGGCAAAGGCTCGACGTCCAAGCTTTTTGACACCAACTGCAGCAGTCCGCACTCTGTAGCACCGAGCATGTCGCGAAGGACGTGGACGCGACAACCGTGAGCCATCGTCGATCGATTGCTGCGGACAACTTCACGTCGCACCCACCCGTCAGACCCGTTTGACGATAACTGCGGGCGGCGATGCCAAACAACGCTGTCAACGCCTCAAATACCGTGCGCGACGGTCAATGGACGCGTGAAAATCCAAACTACGCAGACATTCGAGTATCGACATGCAATGCTGCATCGCTTGTGTTTACATCCACCGACTGCATGTTGTCAGCTTTTCATCCTATCTCAGTTGACGACGTTGCCGCGGCGGTGCGCCCTTCGCCAAATAAACAGAGTGCTTCAGATCCATGGCTCCTCAAGGAATAATGCACGTGCGAGATGGCCCCGTTCCTGTGCCGTCCATTCAACGCATCCCTGCCTGCTCTCGGGTGTTGAACCAGCCGCGTTCAAGTCAGTTTAATATATTTGTTCGTTGATAAAGAAACGGACCTGGACATGGCAGATGTCAACAACTACCGGCCTATATCGAACTTGACCGTTCTGTCGAAGAGGTTGGAGAAGCTCGTCGGCAGCTGATCGACTACCTGTCAGATAACAACTTGCTACCCGACCGTCAATCCGCCTACCGGGCCTTCCGGTTTACGCAGACCGCTATCGCCGGACTACTGGCGCTTGACAGGCGACATAGCTACTCTATCTCTATAAGATTGGTCTGCGGCGTTCGATACAGTGGACCACACGATTCTTCTACAAGCACCTGCAAACTTCTTTGGTCTAAGCGACGTTGTACTGATGTGGTTTCATTCGTATCTGGATCAGCGCCAACAGAACGTCTGGCATTCTGGCGATTTTTCAGCACAGTCAGCGGTAGTTCTGCGTCCCTCAGGGTATTGGGCCCGATTCTGTTCATGTTGTATACGAGCATCGTGGTCTGTCGGTGCACAATTATGACACGCAAGTCTACGGTCGCTGTCATCCTAACGACGCTACATCGCTCTGTTGCGAGCATATCGGCTGCATTGAGCAAATTGCTAGCTGGATGAGCGCACACTGTCTTCAGTCTAAGACGGAATTTCTATGGCTCGTCCCACCACGTCGTCGCCATCTACGTATTATCTCGTGATCGGCCCGCTGTCCAGGTAGCGGCAGTCGCCTCAGCACGCCAACTTCGTGTCTACCTCGACAGTAACATGACAATGAAGACGCACGTCACACGGCTTGTGAGTTCTTGCTTTGGCATTCTTCATCAGATTCGCAACATCCGTCGATCGCAACCGCGCTCAACGTTGACGATGCTTATATCCATTATCATAATGTCGAAGTTTGACTACTGCAGTATCGCACTAGTCGGTCTAACGCGATGTGACCTTCACCGAATAGTGCGTCATTACTGTCGCCGCTCGTCTCAAGAAAGGTGCGCATCGCTACGACCACATCCTACCTCTTCACTGCATGCGGATGGCCGAACGTATGCAGTACAACCTTTGTGTAGTTTTATACCGCTGTCTATGTGAATCACCACCATGGTCTCTTCAACAGACAATCCGTCCGGTGACCAGCATGGACTTATGGCGGCGTCTACGCTCAGTCTCGCTCACTCAAAACTGATCGTTTTCTGTAGTGTTTTCTTTACTTAGTTTTCGTTTGACAACTGTGACTGTTTACTGTGGCACGCACACTGCACGCGCACTACGATACACGAACACCACGGCACACACTGTGGCACACCGCACGCAAGTAGCTGTAGTAGGGTAGGTTAGCGTTTTGATTGTTAAATTACGAAGTGTCTATACACACGGATAGCTGTGTGCACGGCAGGCACCCAGATATTAGAATATCATTTGATGGCACAGATTGTAGTGTTGTATTGCATTGTAACACAAATAATTACAATCATAAGTGAAACATTTTAATTTACGCACGGCTGACCATCATAATACGGCTGAAATAACGCCAAACTGCGCAAAGATGAAGTGACTCTTGTGTTATTTACAGCTCTGTACAAATTGACCATTTTACATTACAGTTTTACTGGATAAGTGAAAAATTTTAAAGTGCTATAATTTTGATTCAGTTTGAACGTGTTTGTGGCCGTTGGTTTGGTTGAAATTTGAAGCTACAGTTCACTTCTTAGCAGCGTGTCTATAGGGGAAGGGATTCATCAAATCGACATAAAATCATAAAAATATGAAAAATGATTTGTTAGAATCAACGTTTTCCCTCCAATCATACGAAAGTTGTTACTTAAATCAACTGGAATTCATAGGACGATATCAAATGGAGCCTCGTGGTAGCGGGGTAGCGGGTGTAGTTTTCGCGCAGAACATTGCACTATTCACCACTGTTCGATTAAACATTTAGCCAATTTCAGCATAGTTGAATTCAATCTTATTTACTCGAGAATAAATGTGAGTTTCAAACTGATAAGTTTTAAACATTTATATTTGCAGTTTTATTAGAATATCATTTGATGGAACATATTGTAGTGTTGTATTGTATAATTACAATCATACATGAAAGATTTTAATTTACGTGTTACAAATGCGTCTTGAATTTCAAGGTCACGGTCGTCGAAAGTTCCATTCCAATTTCATAGGTGGCGGCTTTTTACAGGCACATTAGCGCAGAATCGTCGACATGGCTCATTGGCCAAATGCGCAGCCTGGATGAATCTAGTGGTAAGTAGGTGATTGCGGTGTCTGGTGACCTTAGTACACCAGGCGTGTTGGTGTAAAGTAGTGCAGAGGGAGGGGAGGTATTGATGGGCTTTGTACAGTATTGATTAAATCGGCCCTGCCAAAATCGGCCCTCATGCACAGGTGCATGAGGGCAAAGCGTCCCTAATCTGTCGCATTTTAAGGATGTAACAGACAAACCCACTTCGTCCGCCCAAGAAATTAATAATAGCATGCCTGAGCATACATGACGGGGCCGGGGTTTAACCCTGTCCTACCACTGTCCAAGCAGCTACTATAACCATTCGGCTATGAGGGCGAACTTTTTTTCTTGTAAAAAAACTTTCTGAAAACGTGTCGTTACTGAGGGTCAATTGTGTGAATAAGAAGTACTATCCGAGACCGGGAGCAAAATTAGGCATTTCCATAAACGATGCATAACTACTTACACCTACGGAAACAGATCGCACGTCTGCATTCATGTTACAAACAAATTTGGCCAGGGTCAATCCTTAAAAATGAAAAAGCGCTGAGGCGCGCAAACACCGCGCTGGCTGTAGTAAGGCGCAGCCGAAAATTTTCGCCCCGCCGCAGACCCATTTCCGAGGGCGTGAGACGGCCAAAATCTAATCAGCTGAAGATGGTCACTATCTTTACGTACACACTCAGTTTGGTGAAGATCGATGCACGCAATTTCGAGTTATTGTGGTAAAAGTGCCATACCGCCCGCCCGCTACAGACAGGGACAATTACAATACACTGCGCTGCGCTCAGTGCGCAGTGTAATTATCCTTCTAGTTTGATTGCCGTGCGTGCGCGTGTAGGAGTTTGAAAGGGCAAACAATGCTTAAAAACGATGTAAACCATATCAAAATCGACCCATAAACCGCGACACAACAACTGTTCAAAGTATGTCACCCTCGAACGAACAGGGTGCCGGCCTCGCAGCATGACAGAAAAACAAACATACAAACACCATGTTTTCGCACCTACAG
>Ga0049107_10000551_pt1 | contig 11556 bp, 5 predicted proteins | sample WorMetilPIANOSA1_FD_61187 | JGI IMG/M metagenome (GOLD analysis project Ga0049107, IMG submission 61187) | Marine gutless worms symbiont microbial communities from Max Planck institute for Marine Microbiology, Germany - Olavius ilvae PIANOSA.1 | ecosystem: Host-associated > Annelida > Digestive...
TTTCCTGTTCCGACGTTCATTTCCGGACATTCTTCTGTAGTTAACATTTTTAGTGGTCCTAGCAGTAATGACGATTACTTAGGCCACTCTAAAAATCATGATTGATTGATTGATTGATTGCGTGCCAGAAATCAACGGACGCTGATGGCATTGACAGAGTAGGTGCGGCGCCTTTAGCCGCATCGTCGGGTGGTAAAGTCGAAACAAACGACCATGCGGCGTTGCGCGCCGTCTATACGGAACGTCAGCCACATCTGCGATTCGTAGAACGATCGCTGCTGAATCAGCGCCAACCAAGAGTGCCGACATCGGCCGACCCAGCCAGCATGCATAGGTTCCCTCAGGCACTAGGTGCAGTCAGCGGCTGCTGCAGCTGCGGCCCGCCTTTCAACAGCCAGCAGCCAGTCGCAGCAGCATTAGCGAGTAGCGACGCCTGCCCTGCAAGACTGCCGGTACGTTGCCACTCGCCGGCGGATGTAAACACGATAGCGAAACTAAGAACCATATCGGAGTTCGTCAGCCGCTGATGTAGTTCTGCATACGTTCAGCTTTCACCGACGAAACAGCAGTCGCCAGATTAAAACCAACTTCACACCGTTACAAACGATAATAATTATAAACTGTGGGTCGATTTTTACCGCGCGACGCTATGCGAAAGCGCGGTCTTTGCTGTGGCCCGGTGTCTGTCGGTCTGTCCGTCCGTCTGTCTGTCACGTTCGTGCATTCTATCCAGACGGCTGAATATATCGTCAAACTTCTTTGTCGGCCCGGTAGCCCCATCATTCTAGTTTTTTGACCCCCGGCGCCGGTACCCAATTCCAAGGGAAACCCCTTCAGCGGGGACGCAAAATAGAAGGGGGTGGGAAAATTTTGCGATTTTCGACTGAAATCGCCGTATATCTCGGAAACGGTACGAGATAGGCCCATGGTTACTATGGAACGTTAATAGGAAAATCATAGGTGGCGAATCGATCCGTGTTGGTTCCGATGACCTTGAGTGACCTTGAAAGGCCGGACGTGAGGAATCATTTTTTCAGGCGGATCTTAACAACGCTGGTTAGCCACGTCATTGCATTTGCACAAATGCGTCGCGCGGTTTGTCAGCGACAGCTGAGTTTCTTGTCTGCACTTCCATTATTTTAGCATCTCATGAAGTTGAGGACCGACAACAATGGAGATCTGTGTTGACGCCATAGGCGTCAATTTCCACCCGGTCCATGTGTCAGGACCCGACCATTTTCGAGGCATGGTCGGGTCCAAATATTGGTGGACGCGACCGAGTTTTGGTAAGGTGAAGAAATCAGTAACTGGTGTTTCTGCCATGTCTTCTGACACGTTGGTCATTGCATTCCATTTCAGCCCATTAAACTAGAAATGGGAGTCCAATATTGAACATTGTAACTTGAATTCCTGTGATTTTGAGAATGTTTATTAACTCTTTGTCACAAAAGATACATAATTACAAAGTTAACGGACAGAAAACCAGGTGGATCAAGGTGTTATTTTTGTATCCAAAATGCACTAAAACTCACGTACGAGCATCTGTAAACTTGGAAAAAATTCCGGTCGGTGATACCCCCGGACCACATGACGTGGGGATGGGGTAAGGGAAGGGAGGAAGGGGAAGGAACAGCAGGGAAGGGAGGGGAGGGAAGGGGAAGGGAGGAGCGGGGTTGCCATGGAGTCGAGCAAGTTTGGGAGGAAATTGACGCCAATGGTTGACGCTATCAAGGGCAACGCCCCAGTTGCCACGGCACTGAAGAACATTAGCTTAGGGCTGCTGTAAGCGCTTTCATTCAGCCTTGCATCTCCGGCTCATATCTTGCTTGCTAACTGCATGCTCGTATTTCTACTGTGGTGTTTATGGACGAACCAAAATAATGAACAAATGATAAACGGTAGCTTAATACTCGATTTTACGACAAACGCAGCAACACGGAGACGCGGCCAAGAATTCGTACGTAAGTTGCATCCCTATGTGGCTCATCAGTGTATCTACTGAACCTCACTGCGGCTGTTTATCTCTCGTTTCAGTCGACGTCGAGGGTCTGGTCAGTGCAACTCACTCAACAGCAACGCATTGGTTTACACAACATCAGTCGCTACTCGCTATCCAAGTCTGTATTGTGATAAGTGTAAGTAAGTAAGTACATTGTACATGTCAAATGCGCACGATTACATTACAACATTTTAAAATGCCCATAGGTGAATAAAGAAAGATAAGGGACAGACGGAAATACTGTTCGCACGTCGTCCATAACTGGGTTGAAATAACACATTACAATGTACTTACTTACTTACACATGAACAACAGAAACACTCAGAGACCGCAAACGGCGCAAAGTCGCAAACCTCCGCCAACACTGCCGTAAACCGTAATGGAAAAAAATACGCGCCCTGATTCTTTAATAGACCTCGGCGCTATACAAGTTCTGTACTTATTTACTTACTTACTTACTTTAAAAATTCATGTACGCGCAGCGCGATTCGGATCAACACCAAAATCTATTCAGCTGTTGCCCGTCAAACATCCTATCCCTCCAAAAAATTTCAACAACATTCGTCTACAAGCAAACGCACAAAGGCAAAACCATAACCTCCTTTGCGGAAGTAATAATAAACGTGACGCGACAAGACATACTTGTTGAAGAGATTCAGTCCGACTCGGTAGCTGCGTTTGCGCGCCTGATCTGACGTGGCCGCCGAGACGTTGGTCTGCGACCCGGCCGCCGTGACACGACGACAGTCGGCCACGCGACACTGACAACACGCCTCCGCCGAGTGTCCCTGGCCGCCGCCAGACATTCGCCGCGTCTCCGACGGAGTCCTCGCCGTTCTACTGTCCGCGAATCCCTCGTCGCCGCTCTGCAGCGAGCGCCCGCCGCTTGAGCCGCCGGCAACGCTGTTCGACCTTCGAAGTAGTCCGGTCGCCGCTGCCGCCGCTGACCTGTCGGTCTGCTCGCAATTCCGCGGCGCCTTTAGTGAGGTCGGCGGCAGTCGGTGTGACGGAGGAATGACGGCGAGGTCGACGGCCGGTGACGTCCGAGGCGCCGAGCGGCCGACGAGTCGAGTTGCTGGCGACGACGACGACGAGGACGATGATGACGACGGTGTGCTGAATCGATCGGCGTGACTTGGACGAACAACGAACTCGCTGTGGTCCGAGATGGACCGGACGTACGGTGTCGACACGCGAATTACCGAATTCGTGGTCGCCCGAGTGGTCACCGGACGCTCGTAGTGTGCCAGCTGCTCGTCCATGAACCGACGACGTCGGGAGGAGCTGACCACCGCGCCACGTCCGCACCACCGACTGACGTCATCGTTGCCATGGTGTACCGAGTCACGTGACGATGCCGCAGCGATCGAACAGCCGTCAACTGTATCAGCGTCACCGACAGCGTGGGTGGTCGACGTCGTTCGCGTGAAATGATCGTCGTCGAGGCGGGACGAGACGGCATCCGGCGGCCGGTCGTCGTACGACCGCAGTGTCGCCAGGCGACGGTCGACTTGCCGTCCGTCCTCCTCCCCGACGTCGTGTCGCTGCACGTCCAGCGGGTGATGCTCGACGTCCAGCTTTGAATACGGCGCAAAGCAGGCGCGTCGGTCGCTGCCGCAGCCGTAGTCGGCGGACTTGCGGCGCGGTGCCGTGCCGACACTGGCGGCGTCGACACAGCTCACGTCGTCGACCACGAGGACCGCCGAGTCCTGTAGAATCTCGTCGTCGGAGTAGTTGATCGCTGTCGTCGTCGTCGGCGTCAGCTGAACGCCGTCGACGTCGTCGTCACAGCCGCGCATTCTACCTGCAGCCGTCCTACGACTCGCCGGCTACGTTACACGGATCTTCAACGTTCTGTACACACATAAATCCCACGAACAGTTCGATTAATTCCATTTCAAGTTATGCCGTAGTTACAACAGTACGATTCGACGTCGATTCGACGGCCGTTCGACTGCTTATCAAAGGTCATTAAGGTCACAGTGACGTAACCCGCTAGCCGCAGTCATGCTGACGTATTTATTATTCATTTAAACCGCAGTGCAGCAGCCCAGTTCATAACGCATGTCGTCGAGCGGTCGAACTACAGTCGAATTGAAGTCGAATCGTAGTTGTAACCACCACATTCATGCAGAAACTAATCAAATCATACATAACTACGATGCCGCTTTGCTCTGTTATTACGTATGTAGGCTAGAGTGAAGATTAGGGAGATTAGGGATCCCAATGACGTCAGGGGTAATGGCGTATATATATATATATATATATATATATATACACACATTTGTAGTTGACGTAACGTAATGGCATGTAATTATGGTTAGGGATGGGTTTGTTTTTGAGTTTTCGGGGTTTTCAGTCAGTATTATCCAGAACTATTTCCTCCGCGCAACACTACACTTATGCGTCAACAGCCGGGGACCCCTAAAGTTCACGTGTCCCCATACGTAGTACCACAGTGCTTGCAAGAGATCCAAGTCGCGCAATATTTCGGTCAGTCTAGGTCACACAAGCGCGCGCCACATATAATAAAAGCCGCCGACAGCAAGTGCAGTCTGCGGTCAGCGTATAGCCATAATGTTGCCCGCCGCACGCAGCAGTCTGTCGGTCCAATTAACTCGGTCAAACGTAGTAGGCTACGTAATGTACCCATCGGACATGCTCGTGGGTCAATGGGTCCTGCAAATACACCGTTAAACTCGACACGGTTGTAACCCGCTGAACCCCGCCCCTCCATACGCGACAGTACCAGATTAATTCCTCCTTACACTGAACAGCAGCATTGACGGCGTTTCCAAAGCCAACGTTTCAGAAAGTAATGATAATTATTGGTTCTTCCGAGACATTTTATCCTTGTTATTTCGCATTCTGCTTTTCAGCAGTTTTGGGCTTCATCGATCTTCATTACGTCTTTTAGTCTGTTCATGTCTCTCTTCGCCAGTTACGTCACTCAATTAACGAGGTAGACGGTGGACCCATCACTAGGTCACTAGGTACGGCTGCCACACGTCACCGCAAGGTAACTCACCCGTCATGCGTCGCAAAATTCATCTACAGCTCGTCAATGTATTCCAGTCTTTGCATGATTACTGGACTGGACGGCAGACAGTGTTAACCGTTCGAACGATAAACTGCGCAATATTTTCGCAATCGTTTTTAGCTCGCTAAGATTACGATCGTCGAACGATGCCGATAAACTTCGGACACACAGACGTTGTCGTTTATTCTGTCGAAGACGGTCGGACGGTTCTTGCTGTCACAACACCGATGCACCTCCTCACACCACCACGGCGTGGGTTACGCTATCGATTTGATACCGATCGGCAGCAGCGCGTACGGTACAGCTGAACTCAGCCGGTTCGATGAACGCAATAACTCTGTCAGCTCGCTATGCTGCTAAACCGCAGAAACTTCCCAGCTGGAGCCTGGAGCCCCACAGAGCCGCCGCCGCCGCGGCCGCCGCCCCACACGCACTGACTTGACGGCCCTGGCTGGCGGCTGGAGAATGCCTGCTTGCCTGGGAGGCGGAGCGGACAGCGCGGAATAAACACAGTCGCACTGGCCGTTCATCATCATTAGCGGAATACGCCAACAGTCAAGCTCTTGTCAGTGGTGGATTTAGGCAAACTGACTCGCCCAGTCGGCTCAGGAGTTCAGGGTCCAGGGCGTGGAGTAGTATTAAGAAATTACGACTGTAAAGACCTAAGGCCCCTTAAGACGCCGATTGATCCGACTGCGAGCGTCTGCATCTCAGCAGTTATCAGAAAACTACTATAGATCAGTAACAGACTGTTTAAAGACTGCTGCATAATTATAACAATATCCCAGATTTAAAGATTGGCCTTCAAAAACATTGGTGGACACCTGAACTTGATGATCTTAAACCGAAATGTATCGATGCCACTGAAATATGGATTGGAAATCGGTTGATAAGCATCGAAATGTGGATAAGCTGTTCGCTTGAGATGCAAATATCTGTAAAAATGCGATAAAAGACGCAGTAGAACATGCAAGAACAGAATTTAATGAAAAAAGCGCTCGGAGAGACGCAAACACTCTGTGCTGGTTATAGTATTAAGGCGGAGCCAAAAAATTTCGCTCCGCCGCAGGCCCCGTTTCTGGAGGCGCAGGACCGCCAAAATTTAATCAGCTGGAGATGGTCACTACCTTCACCTACAAACCCAGTTTGGTGAGGATCGATGTATGCAATTTCGAGTTATCGTGGTAACAGACCCACAAACAAACACAAACACACAAACCCACAAACAAACAAACAAACAAACAAACACGACCGATTACAATACACTGCGCTGCTAAGCTTAGCGCGCAGTGTAATGATGAACCGTAGGCTACAGTTACCTGTGCAAGAAGTATAACGTGTTTTTTGGAAGGCATGGAGAAAACGCTACTGTTTCTTTCTTTCTTTCTTTCTTTCTTTCTGTCTCTCTGTCTCTGTCTGTCTGTCTGTCTGTCTCTGTCTGTCTCTTTCCGTTTTAACGGCCATTTTCCAGGTGAACCTGCGTTAGCCGGTATTTATTGAAGCAAAGGATGATGGTGGTGGTGGTGACAACTGCATGGACTACTGCTACTGAAGCTATAAACTGTCGTGCAAAGCTCCAGTCAAATCATCACCACCAACAAACCAACATCCAGTTTTTTTGCAGGCCGTATGCCCTTCCTGTTGCCCAACCAACAGTGTCAAAGCACTGAATGGAAAAAAATACCACATTCCATGGACTTGCTTACCCCAAAGTCACCTGCGGGTTTTCCAACTTTGTCTCTGACCACTAATAGCTCCTGGTTACCTTGGGGGAGGGTTGTCATGCCTCTCATCAGCCCTCTGATGCCAATACCCCCAGAAAACGCTACTGTTCTGAGAAAAATAAATCATTTGAATGGGCATGTGGGCGATAAAATATATGCCGAGTGTTCACTGAACATTTCAAAGCATTCTATCAACCCAATACACCAGGAGCTGATTTAGATTTTGTTCAGGATTCTGAGAATTTGTTAAAATATACACCGATGGAACCTGCAGCTCTCCATAGTCAGTGACTGTATTAAGTCTTTTAAATTTCGTAAAACACCTGGTTACGATGGCATTTCAAAATGAACACACTATGGTCCATCAGAGCTTTTGGTGCATTGATTTTTTATCGCGCGTCCGTCTGTCTGTTCGTCCAATGCTGGTACTAGGCTATGTCCGAACGAAAGGACATAGGCTATCGTCACACTTTTTGGCGGTCTTGTAGGGGCATAATTCTGTATATTTCTGAGCCCTACCGCCATTACAAAATTTCAACGGAAATCCCCTCAGTGGGGGCGTTAAATGTACGGGGATGGGAATTTTTGTGTGTGCAAATATTGCCCTTTATCTTGAAAACGGTCCGAGACAGGCCCATAGTTACTATGAAACAGTAAAAGTAAGTCAAAGGTGGCAGATCGATCAGTGTCGGTTCCAGTAACATAGAGTGACCTTAAAAAGGCGGGTCGTGAGGGATCAAAATTTTCTGGCAGATCTCCACATTATTAAACCCGAACGGTTTGACCTAGAATCGCCAAATTTGGCATGGTAACACAGGTGGGAGAAACATTTCTAGGGGTTAGCCCCAGCGTCCCCAAAATTTTACTTTTGAGCAGCGGTTAACTGTTAGTGATCTCGAAGTAGGGTTTAAAAACACGGTAGTTGTAGTTATGCTCTGTTTACCTTTAAAGAATTGGTTAAATACTTCACGCAGAAGGGTAGTGCGTGTCACTTAACGCCAGGCCGTCGATAAGAACGTGTGGCCAGCAGCATGTCGTCGCGCCCTCTAGTGAATGTCAGTGAAGTGCGGTGACGCGATAGGCACGGACCGGCACTGAGACGCTTTCGAGCCGTGTGTTCTGTTATCGTCAAATTGCTATGGTCTGTAGTCTATGCTGAACTTGTGTGTTGATCCTGATCTTTATACTGCGCACTAGCTGCGGCGCAGTGTATTGTAATCGGTCCTGTCTGCGGGTGGGTGGTTTGTGGGTCTGTTACCACGATAACTCGAAATTGCGTGCATCGATCCTCACCAAACTGGGTATGTAGGCCTATGTAAACCATCTCTCCAGCTGATTAAATTTTGGCCGTCCCGCGCCCCCGGGAATGGGATCTTCGGCGGGGCGAAATTTTTTGGCTCCGCCTTACTACAGCCGGTGCGCAGTGTTTGCGTCTCTCCGAGCGCTTTTTTCATTTAGCCTAATTCTGTTCTTGCATGTTTTGCTGCGTCTATTATCGCATTTGTACTGTACTCCTTTGAGCGCTTTTTTCATTGAACCTTTTTGTTACTGTAATACTGTATCCATCCGAAGTCAATCACAGAGCAAGAAGAACAATTATTAAAGTGTCGGAAATGACAATCAGCGTCACTGCGCGGTATATGCGTGTCTAAGGTCACCATGATGACCCTGGTTCAATCATTTTTGACTTATCCTGTATGCAGAAATGCATAAGTTAGCCTACGTACATACGGTAGGTAGGTAGTAAGAGCTACGTAGTTAGTTCTATAGGCCTACATGTATTACGCACGATCAAATGCGGCGTGGTAACATGCACACGGAGGAGTGTTGCTTTAGGGGACAGGAATGCCCCCATCATAATGGGACTTATACGCTTCCCAAAGTGCTTTTTCATGATTCGTGACATTTGCAGACTACAGACTACTACTGTCGTGTTATAATTCATCAGTTTAAAATTAATTTCATAGCATTTCTACTTTTACAGTAATACTACACATTATTATGCCCCGCCCCTAGTAGGCGGGGGCATTAAGCGATGATGCTGTCTGACGTCTGAAGTCTGGTGTCTGACTGTCTGTCTGTCTGTCGCGTACGTCGAGAACAGAGAAGCCTCGGAAGACTAAAATTGGCACAGAGGTAGCCCACGTCACACGTGACTCGGACACCACTTTCAAGGTTAAAAGGTCAAAAGTCAAGGTCACCAGGCCGCTTTACTCACCGCGGCCTTAACGCGTGAGGCATGTAAAGCGGTGACCGTGAGAACGTATTGAGCGTGGGAAAGTGCGGCAGACTAAGCCAGCTCTGCTGGCTTTTGGGCGCACTTTAATATAGTTACTTACTTACTTACTTGCGTCTGCCCGGCCGATAAATACACGGAAAAATAGCAAAATGACCTTTTTCCGCTATATCTCTTCCGAATCCGGGATGCTAATCAGTGGGGCGCCCACTGGAGAGGAGAGGGACGGGGCATATCGTGTCGTCACGCGCACAATTGTTTCTTATGATTTTGTTGTCTGATAAAATAATACTTACACAGCTGCCTCGTATGCTGGGATTTGGTCCATCATTTTCTGAGTCCTGTATATACCAGGTCCTGTATTTTCAATCGCCCATCGAGACTACAGAGAGCGTGAATTTGGTTGTTTATGCCACATCGTGATAAAAGTTGACGCAGCTCTATGACTGACAGAAGCTGTTGTCGCTGGAATAAGTTAGAGACATTTAATGTCTTGTTTATGGCGCGTCAGCATGCTCTAGCACGCATGGCGCGATACTGTTTTCCATTTCTATCTATGGGTCTGGGATTCCAAATATGTCGTAATTCTATACCCCCCGCATGAACTTCGCGAATTTTACTGTTAAACCTAGTGCGACCAAATTCGGCAAGGTAATACGATGCGATGGGCGTGTTTCTAGAGGCCAGCCACGCCCTATCCCAGGGGTTCAGCCCCCATTTTTGGTTCCCCTACACGCGCGCGCGGTATAGGATACAACATCAAATTTCGCATGTTGATCAAACTGGACGGGAGGGAAATTTTTACAGGGTCGACTGCGCCCCGTACCGTGGCACTATCGTTGACGTGCGATCTATTTACGGTAGATAACTTCTATTGGATTGTTCCTGTAGATGGAGGAGGGGTGTACAGTCTCTGTTTTAAAAGTTATATATTTAGCACCTCTGAAGTCAAGATCGTATGGCGCTATATAAATTCGATTGTTACGGTAGTGAAACACCGCGGCCAGTGACAAAGGAGATTAATTAGCACTAGATGAAGTTGGTGTAAAATTGGCTGACAGATACTGAATCAGCGATTGGGATTGCAGGGTGTTAATGTAAGACTTAACAGATTAACAGGTAACAACACGTTATTGTATAACAGCGCATTATGTTACGATAGTATGGTATGACCACATCCTAAGAAAGGACGAAGCCGATTGGGTGAAAATTGGCAGATTATGAGGATGATGATAGTAAACCTGGAGGTACAACAAAGATAACCTGACAGGATGTAGTCGAGGAAGAAGTGAAAATTTTTGAAATTCTGAATTTAAATACGGAAGATACAACGGGTTACTCTAAATGAAGAAAATTAGAAAATAGGGCACGGCCTTCTGTGGACGCTAGTGATTGTAGTGTGCGTTGGTGTTTTTTGTTTCTGGTACCGGCTTAGCGGGGTATGCTTGGAAGATGGTCGTAAAACTGGCATTGTTGTTTTTGTTGAAGAGAACGTAATCGTTCGAATTCCGCCCACAATTATTTATTGCACGTGATGTGGTTGAAATCTTGCCTTAGCGACCTTCACCATTGACCCCTGTCTTTTAAAATATCCCTGGTAGTCAGTTTACGGCGGAAAGCAAACTGTTATACGGCTCTATTTCCCATTCATATGCTACTCCGGGATTAGTAGGTGTTTGCTGGCTGCTGCTATCCAACATTGGTCGGGTCGTACATTCACAACAGAACGCACCTGCTCCACGATCTCAATTAATTAGCAGCACCGAGAAAGCTCACTATCGGGTTGTTTTGTGAACAGGACAACTCAGAGACGGTGTGGGTGTACTTCCGAGTCGACAGTCCGTGAGATGGGAAAGAAGTGATCAACTGTTCAGAGTAACAGCCGCGTCTTTCTTGATACCAAGTTTTTGCCGTCACTCATTCTATCAAGTTAATCTCTATAATCAGGGCCTAAAACCCCTTTTGTGACCTTCAGGACGAGTTGTGAAAAGTGAAGGACGAGTTGTGCGGGGGCTTAGGACAAATTTTTGTGCAGTTATATGCCATAACTATATCAATAACACCAAATAGGTAAACAATTTCCTGCGAATGTCACTAATGTCAACTGATGCCAGGTTTTACGACTAAAATGCACCAAATTCGAATTCGACTGGGCTCCGCCGCAGACCCCGCTAGGGAGCTCACAGCGCCCCCAGACTCCCTGGATGAATTTAGGGGAAGGAGAGGGCTAGGAAAGGACTTAGGCAGAGGGAAGGGGACTGGGAAGGGGGGGGACTGGGAAGGGAGGGAGTGGGGAAACGAGTTGGGAGGGAAAGAGGAAAATGGAATGGTAAAGGGAAAAGGGATGAGGGAGTGGGGTGGGCAGGGGAAGGGAGCAGATGGGAAAAGGAAAGGAGGACGATTTCTGACGGAGACTTTAGGCCCTGTTTCCAATGCAGGGTAAACGGACAAAAAGGCCTGTGGACAAAAAGGCCCTAGGACAAAAGGGCCGTAGGACAAAAAGGCCGGGGGACGGGAAGGCCTGCCTTTTTGACGCCCCTAGGACACGAAGGCTAGA
>Ga0049107_10000552_pt1 | contig 11551 bp, 5 predicted proteins | sample WorMetilPIANOSA1_FD_61187 | JGI IMG/M metagenome (GOLD analysis project Ga0049107, IMG submission 61187) | Marine gutless worms symbiont microbial communities from Max Planck institute for Marine Microbiology, Germany - Olavius ilvae PIANOSA.1 | ecosystem: Host-associated > Annelida > Digestive...
AATTACGCTCTGACAGAGGTGGAAATAACAGCCCGTCACGGTCGCGTCTGGATACGGTGAAGTGTCGCCCGGTGAAATGGCACCCGGTTATCTGTCGCTCTGGTTAATTGTCGCCCGGTGAACTGTCGCCGTTTAACTGTCGCCCGATGAAGTGTCGCTGCACCTATTCCTCGACGTTGAGTTTGTAACGCGAGGTTGAACGTTACTCAATGTCACTGAAAGTGCCTTGCTGACCTGCTCTTGTTCACCGTTTATAATCGCTGTTTTAACACTTGTTTGTCCAAATACCTAGACGAAACGAAATGAAATATAGATCTTAGGTTTCCTTACTGTGTAACGAGCATGTTTCTAACCGATTTATTTGCTATGTGTATTTCTTTTTGGACGGCTGCCAACACTGTTGTACTGAACCTTCCACGATCGTGTTCTATTGTCTGTACTGACTGAGCATTTTATATACTCTCTTTTTATGACTGAATAAAATGAATACTAGTCGTTTGTCAGATACGGTTCATTTTATATATCTTTTTTATATGTAAATGTTTAGCTCAGGTGTGGGGCTGTTATAAGTGTCAGTTTGTGACCGTGCTGTCGAGCTTGTGTCACTTGCTGATGTATATTATGTTGTGCAAATAAAGATAGATAAACAGATAGACAGATAGTGGTGCTGCTGTGACGCGTGCAGCCGGTGCTGAGAAGTAGCAATCGGCTTGTGTTTCTGTCGCCGTCCGTCGACCGCGCGGACGACGGTGAAATTCCCGCGCGTCCTTTTCCGCTCAGCTATAACGTTTCGTTCGTCATGGACGGCGTCGAGTCGGTTCGTCGGACCTTCGCCGCTTTCGACCTGCTGCCCAACCCGAGGCTGGTTCCGTTCCGCGACGACAGGAAACAGTACCGCGGAGAGATACTCTCACTGGAGGTCTGTCTGTCATTCAGTCCGTCTTCGAAGTAGAGGTGAGCGGGAAAGAGTTTTGAGTTACCATTCCTCTCGTTTTAATAATAATTAATAATAATGATAATAATAATCGAACTTATATAGCGCCGTACGGTCGTAACAATGTAGCTCGGATTGTTCAGTGAAAGCCTAAGTGAATAAAACAGTTGTAAGTCTAGATTTAAAACGGACAGAGAGTCGCCGATCAGAACTGTTTGTGGCAGCGAGTTCCAGACAGACGGTGCTGAGAATCGGAAAGCACGCCTGGAAATGTCTGTATACAGACATTTCCAGGCGTGCTTTCCGATTCTCAGCACCAGTATACTGGTGAACGGTTGAACCAGCAGCGGGATGGAAGATGAAAGTAAAGTTCGGCTGCAGACACGTTCCGTGATTCGGTCGTGCAGGTAAACCGGAGTGGACGTGCTCAGAACTTTGTACGTCAGAACTGCCAACTTGTATGTGATCCGCTGCTGGACTGGCAACCAATGCAGCTGTGGTGCAGTTAGCGGCTTGGCGTGGGATCACCTCGACGCCTGGTGCACATTTTGAGCTGCATTGTTCTGAAATGGCGAATCACAAAAGCATTCCCATTCCGATGTCCGTGTGTTTTGTCCTAGTTCATTCACATTCCCACCCGACTCCCAGTAAGTAAGTAAGTAAGTAAGTAAGTAATCATAGTTTTTTTAAAGTGGCCTAAGTAATCGTCATTACTGCTAGGACCACTGGCCTACAGTGATATGATATGAAAAAATGACAGTGCTTGTTTACGGTCAATCGTCTTTCGCATTTCCGCGGTAACAAAATACACAGTGTTTGTTGGTACGTATTGTACAATGAATGAATGTATTACACGTCATATCGTCACTATAATGTCATTTTTTTCATATCATATCATGTTGCATGTGTCACTGGAAATGCAGTTCCTATTTCTTTCACAGATTGCTGTGCAGAAACGACAAGCTGTTCAAAGAATCTGAAGCCAAACCATAGTGCGTCGCTTTGTCAATGTTCGCCCAGCGACACCGAACTCTGTTTTACTGGCTGCTGAGGATGTGGGATGCACAACACACGCTACACAACATTGAACACTTGCAAACGTGGGGGAATTTCACACGAAACATTCAAATATCCCATTACCTCCTATTCCCACTGGTCCATTCCCACTGCCATTCCTATTCCCATGGATATAACACAAAAATCCCATTCCGTGGGATTTCCATGGGAATTATGTGAACGTGAGAATTACGATCTCTTTCTCGCCTCTGTTTCAAAGTGGCGTCCGATCTGGAGAACTGCACTGGATGTTGATGACGAGAACCGCGCGCATTCCGCGGCAGTCCGGTTGAAATAGAAGCCAATTTCGCGGGGTTTCCGCGGAAATGGAACAGTTCATGCGACGTGACGGCGGAAATGAAAACGCGTTGTACTGTGATGCTGCTCTACTGATGCAGCTCCAGCAGCTGACAAGTTTCGCCGGCAACTTCCTTCAAATCGCACTGAGCAGTGAGCGTGCCGGTTTCAGATGCTGACGGATAGGTTGGACGTTTGTGTGCTAGCACGGACTGCGTTTATTGTCGTTTAGATGACAAGAGTAGGTTGGGATGGTTTGGCCGTGTTGGGCAAAAAGGTGATAATGACTGGGTCAAACGTTGTACGACGTGGGAGGTTGAAGGAATTAGACAGAGAGGACGCCCGAAAAAGACCTGGTGGGATTGTGTTAAGAATGTCTTGGAAAGTTTAGGCCTGTCCCAAAAGGATGCGCAGTTCAGGAATAAAGGGAGAGGAGAATTAAGGGGTGGAGGGGAACTGGCCAACCCAGGTTTATCTTGAAAAATGGCCGTTAAAACGGAGTGTGTGTCTGTAGATGACAAGCTTTGTGTGCGTTCATTAAATCTGGACTAGTGGGAATGTTTGGATTAGGGGGATGTAATAAGGATGGGGATTTTTTTTCAGGGATGGGTTGGTTTCGGGATGGAATTCTTGCCTGGATCGGTATAGGATGGAAATAATGTGTGGCGGTGGATGTGATTTATGTCCATCTGCAACTGTCTACTTCGATTTCTACATCGAAAGTGACATTTTCCGTGCAACGTCTTGACATTTCTTGGCGCTTGTATTTATATATACGTACAACGAAATTGATTTTTGTAATGAACTCAGAGCAGTAAAGAGTCATCAGCAGAGATGAATACCAAGAGTGTTGACATTCAGCGTGCAGCATACCATCATGGCGATTGAACTAACGATGAATCTTCATACATGCACACTGCAAAAATGTAAGCGCAGTGCGCATTCTCCGCATCCCCCGTCAGGAAAATATGCATAATATTTTGGCTATGATTTACTTCGGTTATTTTCTACGAAAGACCATTATGCCTTCAGTGCTCAGACACTATTGGTTTGCACGATAGGAAGGGAATCCGGCATTAAAAAAGCTGAGTGTTAGTGTTCGGATGGTGATGATCTGACTGGAGCTTAGAGTTGTCACCCAGCCAATAGTGTTAATTACTCTGTCGACCCGTCCAGCTACAAAATTAATAGAAATCCTAGATGACGCCCGCCTTTGTAGTCGTGAAGTTAGAGTACTTACATAGATAGCGACAGAACCGGGGTTCGAATCCTGGTTTGGTCATCTGTCTATTGACAGAATAGGCAGATGGCCAAGGTCTCAACCTGTTTGCTGATTACTAGCGCATCGAGCGCATTGGAGGTTTCTCAACGATAATGCGCTACATGAATTTACAGTCGGTAGGTTTCTGCATCAATGGGATTGGAAAGGTGTTAATTCCGTGGTGGTCGTCTGTTACAGATTAACTGTAAATTTTTATTGTAAGTACCAGCTAATTGACTGAAGACAAAGGTCATAAATTGTGTTAATTATCATTAGGCTGATACTTGAACTTTGTTAGCCTAAGTAAAGTAAAATGCGTTGTTTACTGTGAAATGAGTGAATGTACCTACAATTTCATCCAGTGAAAGAACCGAGTTAGGACCATGACATTTGGGTTCGGGTTTTGTTCGGTTCTTTATACGGTAGGGTTCTGTTCGGTTCGGTTCCGATACTTGCACATTTTTACTTTCTGGTTCGGTTCAGTTCTTGGCAAAACCTGCGTTCTGGTTCGGTTCGTTTTTGCTGGGTTCGGATTCTTTCCCATCTCTAGTATTTAGCTACGGGTCGGCCCCCATCTATGGATTTCTGGATCTGCCACTGGTGTGCTGTGCAGGGCGAAGGCCTGCTGAGACCGTGCATGGACGATCGCGATGAAGTGACGGTGTTGATCGGCGCTGAGAGGTGTAACATCACCGTTATCACCGACTCACTGCTGCAGTGTAAACCACCACTACACCAGCCGCTAGGTGGCGCCAGCAGCCCTCTGCCTCGAGTCACCGTCAGTTTCTATACTCGTAGTATTAATATCCTGTGAGGCTGTGAGTCAAATAAACAGGACACCCTACTCTTACCCAAGTTACCCATAACTTTGCCGAATGTTGAACGATTTTCAAAATTCTTTCACCGTCGTACTCAGCAGTAAACGTGTAATGAAATAGTCATTAAAGTTCCCACCACACCTCAAACGCATCGCCACACTACCTTGTGAAATATAATAATTGCCAGGAAACAACCGACAATCTGAAACGAGTATCTCATTTAACAATAAATTTTAACTTAATTTATTACTGTTAATAATGTTTTGGTTAATTTTTGTCACAATGAATATTCAAAATGTCCTGCTGTGGCTCGAATGCAGGCATGGAGACGACTGCGCCAGTGTTCAATGCCGTCGTCAATAACGCTCTGTTCCACTCCAACTTACGCATCAGTCAGACGCCGCCTCAAATCATTCATTACCTGCACTTTTACCGGGTAGACTCGTTGCCCCAGATTATGTAGGCCTAATCAACTGTATTGAGGTCAGGGCTGTTCAATGGCCAGAAATCTGGAAGTTCATACGGGTAACTTACATTACTGCACTTTCCGACTGGAGGCAGCTGAAGATGCACAGAATGTCGAGGTATATACCAGAGCATTCCGATTCGCGATTCGAATCGATTCGAATCACGAATCGATTCGAATATATTCGTTTTATAAAAAAATCGGCCTTTCGATTCACAGTTTCCGGGTTTTGTATAATGAATAACGTTTTTCAGTGCTTATGATTTATATGTTATCTTAAGCAGAATAATAGTTAATAAACATAACAAACACATAGCAAGGTAAAAGTATCCAGTCATTTATTACTACAGTTAATATTGCCATCACGAATCAAACAGGTATTAAATTAGTGGGTGAATGAGCAGGGTCATTATAGATAATTTCGCAGACGAGTCTTTGCAGTCAGTCACTTGCACTGGTACTCACAAACCAGAACAACCAAGAGACAGAACATGTGCAAAACACAAACCAATGCAACCCACAAAATGGCCCTAATAAACAACAATACAAAACACTCAAAAGACCTAGACTAAGAGAGAGGATAGACAGAGCCTGGTTTAGTCGCCTTTTACGTCATCCGGTCAGGAAATGGAGCGGGTCTCTAGTCTTAGAACCCCGGAATAATAGTAATTATACTATTGTGTATTATAATTATAATTATAGTCGTATGTAAAGCCGAGACACAACATCGAACTGCCGTCTGTCAGTGTCACTTTTACATGTCATCGTTTCCTGCGATGTGCTGCGGCCTTTAGCCTGAAGCAGAGTTTCCGTGGGTTGGGTTGACCCGCGGGTTGGGTTGGGGTGGGTTGGGTCGGGTCGGGAATGGGTCGAAAATTTGCGTTTTTAGTGGGTTGGGTTGGGTCATGGGTCTGAAATAGCAGATGTGCGAAAAATACATGTCTGACTACATACTGACACTAGGTCGAGACTGTCAGCCGAGAAAGTTGAATCAGTTGAACTTATTCGTTGGGGGTTGCGTGCAGGCCTAATGTGACTGTAATGCTAGTGATACTGTGGTGTTTGCATTGTTACGATGTGCATTAGGATGATGATCATGACATGATGTGCATAAGCTTATTTTCTTACGGCAGGCCAGATGTTGTTCGATGTATGGGGGTTGGGTTGGGTATGGGTTGGGTTGGGTCATGAGTCCATAACTTCACCTGGCAGTGGGTTGGGTTGGGTCAGTTATTTGGTGGGTTGGGTTGGGTTGGGTTGATGAAAATAAACCCACGGACAACTCTGGCCTGAATTGACGTTACTGTTTATATTGCACGAGGAAATGTTAGACAGAAGTGAATGGAGTGTGCCACGACGTGGCACACTCCATTCACTTCTGTCTAACATTTCATCGTGCAGTACATACAGTAACGTCACTTTACTAAATGGATGCGTGATTTTACATTGAAAGAAAGGAAAAGAAAGGCAGAGAGAGAGATAAGAGAATTGTTGGAACTGGAACGCGTCAGTTTGGTTGTCAAGAAAGGTAGATTAATTTGGCTTGAATACGTTAAACGTAAGGATGATGACGATGGATGACTATGAGTGGAACAAGACAGACGGGTCGCCCGAAGAAGACTGGATGGGAATGTGTCAAGTAGTCTGTGTAGTCTATGAAGAATTCGGGCCTCTTCCAAGAGATGCGGGCTCCGATACCTGGACGCCTTGTGGAATCCGGGTTGAAAGAAGAGACCCATCACTGGCCGGATATCGCAAAGGCGACTAAACCAGGCCGTGTCTGTCCTCTCTCTTAGCCTATAGGTTTCTTCTGAATGTGTTTTGTGCTGTTCACTCGGGCCAATTTTTGTGTTGCGTTATCTTGTGCTCTTTTGTGTTCTGTCTCTTGGTTGATCTGGTTAGGTTGTCAGTACCAGTGCAAGTGATCGACTGGAAAGACTCATCTCCAGAGTGACCTGTAATGTGTTAATAGGGACGTTAAACCCTACTCATTCACTCACTCACGTACTTCCAGCCGCCACCATCTCGTCGTACCACGACATCGCCGCAGCACGCTCGGCCGTCGGGCGTTCTCCGTCGCCGGTCCGATGGGCTGGAACGCGCTGCCTGACGACCTCCGAGACCCGTCACTCAGTGCCGACAATTTCAGGAAGGGGCAAAAGACGCATCTGTTTCGGAATGCACTTGGACACTCAGCGCAGCGAAATGTGTCATCGTTGCGTAATGCGCTATATAAATTAAAGACTTACTTACTTACTCACGTACTGGCCAAGATACAGTTAATGGAGAAGACAGCCGTCTTGCGGGAACCCTAATACATTGCGTACTATGCGTATGACGTCATCGAAATGTGTGCTCCTGCAGCGCCACCTATTAAGTTACGAATCCGAACCCGAACCCTGAACCCTAACCGTAAGCCCCTAACCCTAACCCTAACCCTAACCCTAGAACTCACCCTAACCCTAACCCTATATTTAACCGTAACCGGAACAAAGTTTTTGAAAGAAAACAAAACCGGACAAAAATGGCACCGGAATATAGGTCAACATAGAGTTATATTTCCAGGTTAATTCCCTACGGAAGGGGGTGGGTGTTATAAGAGGCCAACCGCGAAGCGAGGACTAGCTGACGGTCTAAATGTTTGGTACGCAATGTATTAGAGCTCATCGAAGACGTCCGTGTATAATCAAGCGGTCGGCAACCGGCTAACCCAGATTCAGCTGCGGAAAAAACGGACGCGTTAAAACGACGCGCGCGTGTGACTCCGTTTTACACAGGTGAGTGTCGGCAAGTTGTTCTTTGATGTCGGTTACCTGGAGTACGTGGACGCGGCCGGGGCGGCGGGCGATGCGGCCGGGTCCGCGGTGTCCGGCTGGTGGCCGATGATTGTCGGCGTCGTGGCCGGGGTGCTGGTCATCGTGGTCGTGTTGGTCGTCGTCGTGTTCGTACGCAAGAGCTCGTACAACGAGCGACTGTACCGGCGCCTGCAGGGCCAGCTCGACGCGCTCGAGACCAGCGTCAGGAACGAGTGCAAACAAGGTCCGAACTATAACATGTTTTCACAGCATACATAATAATAATAATAATAATAATAAGGACGATATTTGTAGTGCTTTATAGTGGTCATTGGTCACAGGTCATTACGAGAGTTCACTCGGTTCATTTGATGAATGTAGAACAGCGCCAAGCGGCCGTCGACCCTCAGACCAAGCCATCACACTTGGGCCGTGAATCCGTCTGTAGGCAGCTATCATCTACAACCACCATCGCCATTTATTATTGTTACTGAGCCCGAAAGCTGATACTCATTTACCGTCCCACGGAGGGTAGAAGGCTGAGTTGACCTAGGCACTGCAGGAAAGGTGCACACAGTCCGTGCCCAAGGATGTAAATCACAGTGGTTTTACGATAAAACGCCTCAGCGCCTCAATTCAGCTCTGATGCTGACAATGTGCGCCTTACAAATGCTTGTATTATTATTATGCGGCCCTCCTCCCTAGGAGGGGGACGCATATTGCGTCGCACTCTGTCTGTCCGTCTGTCTGTCTGTCCGTCTGTCCGTCCGTCCCGTGCGCGGATGTACTTTGTTTACATTTGCACCGTCTTACGAGCGAACATCCAAAATAGAAAAATTTCGGTTTTCGCTTATGGGCCAGCGTCACGTATGTAGGCCTACTTAGCGGCACGCGCAGAGGGCCGCATATCGTACGGCCATCTCGGCCGCACAAATTCTTGTTATAAACACAACTGCCGACACAACGATTCGATCCCAGGACCTCGCGCACTGTAGTCAGGCTAGACCAGACCGCTAGACCAGAGCGATCGTCTGCATAATGTTGTTGATGGCGGTGTACTACAGGCGATGTGGTAGGAACTTGCGGGCCAAGTTGTACACCGCAATCATCTCATTATCTGCTTCTACCTGACGCACCTGGACTGCCTTCTCGGACTATACTCGACCTGACTTACTCTGCTCAACGGTTTTTCTTTTTTAGTTAATTTTTTCTTCTTTATTTTGGGTCGTGCGGTAGACTAAGCTGGCTTAACTGCCGGCTTTCGAGCGCACGTTAATATAGTATCTTTACTTACTTACTTACTTAGCTGAAAACGCTCTGTATAGATGTACAACGGTGTACAACTTGGCCCCCCGCAAGTTCCTCCCACATCGCCTGTAGTACACCGCGATCAACAACATAATATGTATGCTGTGAAAACAACAATTTATACGGTTGTTCTGTACTTTCGTGGCAGCAGCGGAACCGTTACCCCAAGCAGACAGCACCGTGTTTGGGGCCCTACAGCACCCACACCTGCGGGGGGGGGCGCAGAGCTCGCAAAGGGCCGCAAACGAGTGGACAAGATTTTTCGTCTGCGTGGCCACTGTCGTAATCGTTCGTTCTCGAAAGTCAGAACTAAACCAGCCTCTCATTGGTCGTGTATCAGCAGTGGTTAAAGTGAGGGGGACCAGGGGGGCTCAGCCCCCTGCTCCGATTTGAGTCCCCCTGCAATTTGAGTATGCAATGCAGTATGAGCCCCCCTGATTGAATCGATAAAGTGTTATTCTGTACCCAAATAACGCCAAATTAGTTGGGTGTGGAATGGGTATGGGGTTTGCTCCAACCTGGCTTCGTCAGGTGAGCCCCCCCCCTCCTGCTTCACATGACCACTTTAACCACTGTGTATCAGGTCACCGTCTCGCGCTTGGCCGCAAGACAAACCTTGCGGGGTGCGTGAGGGGAACCAAGCAGTATAATTTGGTACCGGCCGATGGGCGGTGATGCTCGGCGGCAGGGGAGGTAACAGCTTGCATGGCGGAAAGTAAAGGCAGCCTACCGCCGGGTTTATAGCTTGGGTCACCTGCGGACTGACTGTCGAGGACCGGAATCAGCTCCGCAACTCTGCACTTGTTTTGAATATGGGAGTACTTTTGCCTACCTTTATCTGTTTTCTGAACACGATGTACTACTGCTACTACTAGGCCTACAACAACAACAACAACTACTACTACTACTACCACTGTAAAGTAAGTAAGTAAATAAGAACAATTATAAACGGCGCATAAAAATCAATCTGTCAAAATGCGCCGCGGTCCGATGAAACAGAAAAAGTACAGTTTTCAGACGTGGGAGAGTTAGTGTTGATGTGCGATTGACAGCGTTTGCTGAGCTGCAGACGGAGGTGTACGACATAGCGAGTGATCAGAGAGACATTGGAGCGCCGTTCCGTGACTTCTCCAGCTACGTGTTCCGAATGTTGTTTCCTGCAGACAACAACTTGCAGCATCGGCTCTGTCGCCCCAACCACAATGTCCGTAAACAGTCGTTTCAGTGGGGATGATCTATTTTACAAGGGAGCCAAGCCGTAGATGCAAGAGAATAGTTTCTGCGCTTTTATTTCTAAACGAACTCGCGTTTTTAACTTTTTATATCGTACTATTGAAGTTTTTCTCTGGTGCTCACTTAACTAGACGACATACTTAACATTTACAATCAAAGTTAGTTGGAATAAATTTTGGCCTCCAAAGAAGTATTCGACAATTCACAATTGTTAGACACGGTCTGTCCATCACGGCGTTGCTATAAGCTGATTCATCTACATCCTGTTAATTAATTCAAACACTCAGACGGAAATCGTTTTGGAGTAGATTTGGCCACCCGCCCCCAAATCCGCCAGAGAGTTGTTGAATCCTGACCACAGTGTCCCACGGCAGTGCGTACACTGTTGTAAGGGCGACGCAGCAAGTCAAAGGGAAATGACAATTTTGGGGGTGTCAGAACTCCGTAACCCCTGAACCGATTGACTAAACGTTTGACACACGTGATTATGTCGGTGAGTTGACCTCGTATGCCAAATTTCATAAAATTCGGCGGCACAAGGGCTAGCTGGCAACATGGTGAAATGTACACCTCGCGTACTTTTTATATTTTATGGGAGATTTTTCGGGAGGCTCTACAGAAGAAATAACTAAACCATTTCAAGCGCTTAATGGTTTAAAATGTTCTACTGTCGGTAACTTAGGTTCCTAGTGGGCAGTCGTTATAATGTTATTGGGGTTTACCCACTTTTTTGGGGGCGACCAAGTCAAAAACGATCAAAATTTTCGGACTTAGAAATTTTCGACTGAGTCCACGCTTAGTAGTGCGGATCCCGAGAGTAAACGGCCTTAATACAAATCGTAGCGCCATAAAAGTTGTACGATGAATAGGCAAATAAGGGTCAAAAATTTATTGATACAGTTAAATGCGTTGCTATCTGTGGCGCAATCGAAATTCAACCTTTCGAAACGTGAAATTCGTCTGCTTCGCGAATAAGTTTTCTTACCTATTCGGCAGGTGTCACAGCTTACGCAGCGTTATGTTATCTTGCAACAGCAATATTAAACTGTCATCAGTAGTCTTCTGCTGTACAGCAGGTTTTTGACGTCGTCTCTCTGTGTCTCCATACCTCACTGTCCATTTGAGTGCAACAAAGCCACCATCATTTGCCAAACCGTGTAGCATTTGAATTCTTCTCCCTCTTGTTGGTTTACTGTAACTGTAACTGTAACTAAAAACATTTATAATGCGCCTCCTACTAACAGACCGGCAGCGCAGTACAAAGTCGTTCACATATTTGCAGAGCTAAAAGCATGGTTAAAAAGTACAGTTTTCAGACGGCGCTTGAATGAAGTTGTCGACCGCTGCAGTTTAAGTTCAGTTGGTAGTCTGTTCCACGCGCGC
>Ga0049107_10000553_pt1 | contig 11548 bp, 7 predicted proteins | sample WorMetilPIANOSA1_FD_61187 | JGI IMG/M metagenome (GOLD analysis project Ga0049107, IMG submission 61187) | Marine gutless worms symbiont microbial communities from Max Planck institute for Marine Microbiology, Germany - Olavius ilvae PIANOSA.1 | ecosystem: Host-associated > Annelida > Digestive...
AAAGAACACTAATAGGAAACCATACACAATCTATCGAATGATACCACTCTCAATGACCTTGAGTGACCTTTGACCCCCATTTCAAGGTCATGAAATTTTTTGAAGACGAATATCGTAATGTGATTTGGCGCGTCTTAAAGACAAAGTTACTATTCTATACGATTGTATAGTTGCGTTTTGTCAACTTTTATTAAAGAATTGAATTGAATTGAATTGAATATTGCACAATAGGAAACTATATGTAACATGTGGAATGGTACCATGTTTGTTGACCTCGACTGACCGCTAAACACGTCGAGCCTGTTGTCAGCATCAGCTGAGCTTCTTGTTGTGTTAAGTGTACTCTCAGAGTTGATTTTGAAATTTCAAGTCAAAAATTTCCTCATCATTGGCCAGATAATTACCACATATAGTTTGTGTAATTAGGTACGTAAAAATATGTGATTAAACAAAAGGATTGTTTGTTTTCCAGAGCAGATGCTACGACCGGCAGCAAGAGGAAATGGTTTAAATACTTGACTGATGCAAAGATTCAGGTGAACAAAGTCGTTGTCATGCAGACTTAATTTTTTGTGCACGATGTATATATGAAAAAATATGCCGGTAATCGTATATTTTGATAAAGATATTTTGAAGGAGCAGGCATGACACAGATTTAGGTACTGGAGTGCTCGAGTTCAGTTGCCGCACTCAGCATATGAGTTACTGTTAATGTTGGGTCAGCATTAGTCACAATTACTCCCACATTCCAAGAAAGTCCTATATTACACGATGGCTTGCCTGAACCCTCAAATGCACGACATTAAGAGGCATGTTTTTTACATATGCAGTTGTAATAGCTTTCAGAACTTGTCTTTTTGTTGACATATATTTAGTAATTTTAACAGCACTTGAGGTAATCAATATCTCATTGTGAATCTGTAGTTTATCATCTCTATATTGCTGTGATCGTAACTGTGCCTCTGTGTATGACTGACATTTCCGACAGTATCAGAATCAATTTTATATTTGTTTGATGTAGAACGTGCTACATTTAAAAGTTTCACAGTGGAGACTAAATGGCAGGCTTCTTAATTTATTATGCCACCGCCCCCATATGGTGGGGCATTATGCGTTGATGGCCATCGTCTGTCTGTCCATCTGTCTGTCACGTCCTGACCCTAAGTCAAGAATGGACGATTAATGCATTATGACCTCCAAGCTGAAAGCTCTGCGTGGCTGTTCAAGTCACCACTTGCAGGGGGCGGGGGCATATTGTGCCGTATGCACTACAGGCTGCCCAGCTTGTACTGCAGTTGTTTTGACTCAAACTTACTGTCAGACTGTTGTCGATTGGGTTTTAGAGTCGGTTGGACACTCCACATTTGCTTGCAGTCACATTTGCTGATGAGAAATCAGTAACGTTCAGTGTTGGTACCGATCCAATGGCTCTTGTTACACGTCAGGTATTGAGTATTGACGTTTATTTTTTCTTGAAGGAATAACTAATTTTCTGCTTCTCTGATGTAAAACTTCACCTTATGTCACTTGAATTTTACACGTTTCACTGTTTTTTTTAAGTTTCTTATTATTTTTAAGTTCCGGTTTTAGTTCAGCTTTGTATTATTAATTTTCAGTGTTATTTCAGTTGTTTTTTTTGCATTTAAGTTTTGGTTTCAGATACTTGCAAACTGTTAGTACAGAAGTTTTTCTATGTGTTTAAATTTAGATTTATGTTACTTTCCATTTCTGTTTGATAGTTTCAGTTACATTTCAGATTTATACAATTTTCCACTTATTTTAATGGGATTATCATTTTTCTGTCAACAGATACTTTTATTTCAGTTTTCGTGTATATATACATAACAATGCTTTGTTCGTTGTTAATGGCTCCGGTTAATTTTTTATCGCATGTCAGCATGCAATGTATGCAGAGCATGATATTGTTTTACAAGTTCTGTCTGTCTGTTTGTTTGTATGTCTGTCTGTCCGTCTGTCTGTCCAATGCCAGTACTGTGTCAAAACAAATGGACATATCATCACACTCTTTTGACTGTCTGGTAGAGGCATCATTCTAGTTTTTTTTTTCTATTTCGACTGCCATTACAAAATAGGCCAGTTGAAACAAAAACTGAAACTGAAAGAAAGAAAGAAGAAAACTAAGTTGAAAGACGCTGAGTAAGAACAAGACTATGTGTCTCCAGTAACGACATACTGTTATAACAGCTGTTGAGCTTCAGATACAGTGCAGTGTGACAAACAATACACGTGCACCCTGTTATTGTTAACAGCTGTTGAGCTTCAGATACAGTGCAGTGTGACAAACAATACACGTGCACCCTGTTATTGTTCACTTTAAAAGTTACAGAATGTAAAATAAGGCACAAGCAATTCAACATAGAGAACCTGCTGAACATGAGAAATCCTGAAAATATTCGACACCCATACGAGGCTCGATGGGAGCTTTGAATGTGGTTTTATTGTGAAAATTTTACAGTTGTTGCTTTCATCTTTCATGTCTCACCCTGTATGCAATGTTGTGCAGAAATGGGAGAATGCCCTGCATGAGCACATAGCATACAGTCTACATCTTGGCGGTCGAGTCATCGATGACGATAAAGATGATGAAGTCCTTCCACTTGGATGTCTGCAAGACAGTCTCCGGGTGAGTGTTTTCTCTTCTTCCACAGTGGAGAATTTTCTCTTCTTCCAGAACACGACTCAGCTTCAACAGACCGGTAAATGCTTAGTAAAACATACCTCTTGGTGGAGGTATTATAGGAATAATTGGCATTGCACTGCACTCTGAAAAAAAAACACAAAAGCAAAAGAATTGTATGTATGTGACAGACATGAAATGTGTTAAATTGTTGAAAAGACGGCACATTTTAATGCATCATGCACTCCACTCCATTTGTGGACCTCGATTTCTGCACGTGTACAGCAGTACTTTTGTTCATGATGGAAGCAATTGCTGAAACACCAGTGACTCATGGAGCATGTCTATTCATATAAAATACACAAACTGGGGAGCAAGTTCGTATATGGATGAAAGAAAAGCACATGCATGCACCAAGCAGAAGTCACAACGTAGTTGCTGGGGCTTCACCCAAGTTATGAAAAGAATGTCAAAACGTAAATTTTGTGGCCAATAATGCCACTGAAAATGCCAAACTGTCAAAAAAGACAATAATTCTCATTGCCAGTTGAGTTTCAAAAAAATGCCAAATTTTGCTTATTTGGCAGTTTAAAATGCTCATTGGCCACACTTCGCTGCACAAATCATAGTAAGATGGTCATCAACTCTGGTACACAGTTTAAGGATATCCGTGACAGTGAGAACAAAACATGGATTTATTTGATGAGAGTCACAATGAACCACAGCTAATTCTAAACTGCTGAAAGAATTTTTGTAAATTACAACTGATCTGTATATTGTTGGGCTGTGTGTGTGGTCTGGTTGTAATGCAGACAGCACAGGCCCATCAGCAGGTGCTTGAGAAGCAAGTCAGTGCTACACTGTCACAACTTGCAGCTGACCAAGGAAGCTGTCACTGCGCCACACCAAGTCTGTCACTACCTTTATGTCATATTTACAGTTTTTTTCCTTGGGCAATTTATTAACATCCACATACTATGAGACCTTTTGAACACATCGGGTCATTTTATCTTTTGGATTAAACCCAGTTTGAAACTTTGAGACCAAAATCCAGTTTTAATCTGATGCTGAGATTACATCTGGCATAAAACCAACATTTGATGTTAAGTTCAGTTTTAGACGTTGGTTTTAAATTGGCCAGTTAAACAAAACTGAAACAAATACTTAGTTATTTTTATTCATTTAGTTGTCTTACTGTTAGCATTATATTTTGCCTTCAGTGCTTTGACACTGTTGGACATCCAGTAGTCTCTGATTTCTTAAACAGACCTCTGATGACCATAGACAAATCAGCCAGTTAAGCAAATGATGACTGATTGTGTTGCAAGGTTTATTTTGGCTCACTTGGTTAACAGTGATATTGCATGTTTTTTTTTCTTGTTAAATCTACTAGTAGTATAAAAGTGTTCTGTTCCGTGCTTTGAGCTGTTAGCTGTGTGACAGGAAGCCTACAAAAATTTCCTCAAATACAGAATGGAGATATTCCGGTACTGGCTAACCCAGGTCTACCTGGAAAATGGCCGTTAAAACGGAGAGGGGGTTGTTTTTCAGAAGTCCTGCTGTAGATTTGTTGATTTGGCCTTACCTGGAGTGCTGCAGAAGTGTTGTATGATAGTAATTTTAAAAGCGTGGAGAACCAACTAACTACCTGTACTGTGCTGGCAGATGCACACGTGCAGCTGTGTCACCAGTTGTCCGAGTTGGTCGACTCATCAAAGCTGATGTCCTCGTCATTGTCACAGTGTCTGACGGTGTTCATACAGCAGGACCAGGTTTATTGTTGTCACAGTTTTTGTACACGTCTTTAACCGATCTGGCTTGGTCAGCTGTAACGGTGTTTTTTGTTATTCTTTCTTTGACTTTTCCTTTCAGTGCTTTGACACTGTTGGTTGGGCGACAGGAAGGGCATCCGGCATGTAAAAAAACTGGGTGTTGGTTTGTTGATGGTGATGATTTGACTGGAGCTTTGCATGTCTTATGGCTCCAGTTGTCACCACCACTTCCGTCATCCTTAACTTCAATAAAACTGGCTAACCCAGGTTCAGCGGGAAAATGGCCGTTAACATTGAGAGAGAGCGATTCTTTTTCTGTCTCTTACGTCTTGCTTGATCAGCCTGTTTTGAACAGTCGCCATGGTTAGGACAGGTCTTTCGTAGTTCTTTTTAGAAACACCTTTGGGATTAGCAAGATTTTCTATACGTTGGATGCCCTTCCTGACGCCCAACAAACAGTGTCAGATTAGTGAACTGTTAGTAAGTAAGCTGTAGTTAGATTTCGATTATATGTAAGTTGGTCAATCTGTAGACATACATATTAAAGTGGAAATTTTTTAACCGTATGAGCAGCAGTATGTTTTGAACTTAACCAAATTATATCGAACTAACCAAATTATATCAAACTTCATCTTCTTATGCCTTCAGAGCTTTGATTCTGGTTGGTCATCAAGAATGACGTGTGGCCCGTAAAAAAACTGAATGTTGCTGTGTTGGTGGTGATGATTTGACTGGAGCTTGACTGGAGCTTTCCACGTGTTGGAGAGTTCCAGCTGGCAGTGCGACCACGTCCATCATCTCTAGCGGTAACAAAATCCAGAACAGTTTGTCATTCTGGTACCAGTTTGCACAGTTTGTCTCTGGACAGTGAGTGCTAAACGAGTCCATCTTCTGGTGAGATGAGGTTGAAAGGTTTCGAATGTTGTTTCCGAAGTGAACGGTTATGCGATGAATGAGCAAATTGGCAACTTGCTGTGTCTACGTTTGTGATACTGGCGTCAGAGGGCTTGACAACCCTCCTCCAAGGTAGCCAAGAGTCATCGGTGGTCTTGTAGTTAAAATACACCATGTCTCGACAAATTTTAGCGGTTGATTTTGCCATAACAGTTGAGTCCACGTATAACACTTCTACACTCCCTGGAACAAACAATCCAGTAGGGATTAACTCTGATTCTCTGATAAGACAAAGTTGGAAGACCTCCAGATGAGCTTGGAGTGAGCTCGTCGGTGGATTGTGATATTTTTCCCCTTCCGTGCTTTGGCACTGTTGGTTGGGAGACAGGAAGGGTAACTGGCCTGTAAGCTGGGTGTTGGTGGTGACGAGACGCCTTATTCTCCAGTTGTCACCATCACCTCCATCATCCTCAGCTCCAATAAAGTCCAGAATGGAGACTTTCTGGTACCGGCATATTTGCGTTGTCCTGGAACATGGCCGTGAAATGAGTGTCGTTGCTGTGTGGAGGTGCGGCGAGTGCAGCTGGAGCTGGAGATGGAAAAGTCGCGGATACTGGAGGAGTGTCTGCGCGTGCTGGCTCGGGAGCACCTGTCTCTGGAGCAGTCCATCAGTGGACTCAAGTCATCGTCCGCCGGTTCCTACCAGACCACGCGGCCATTTGCCAGCTCGCCGACGGCAGTGGCGTCTTCAGAGTTGGACGAGTTTTTCGACTGTGGTAATGATGGCATGCTTTTGTAGCCCTTGTCGATGTACTCTTAGGAATTGCCGTGATTCAGTGGTTAAGGCAGTGAATTTTCACCCGGCATCCAGCTTTCATCCAGCTGGAAGCCTCCCGGCAAACCCTGATTCGATTCCTGCCATACCCATTACCCACTACTGCAATGTTAAGAGGATGATAAAACAAAATCAATGGGAAAACCTAAAATTTGACCCGTGCCACTCCAAACCCCTTGAGCAATATCAGCTTTTCGATTTTAGCTGTTTTAGTTCGGTGATGTGTTGTCCATAAACATTGCGTGACTTCAATAAAAACATCAGGGTGGATACTCGGATGAAACTTTTGTCTGTGATTGAGGTGGTGGACTTTTCATCTGGCAAACCCGTGTTCGATTACTGTTATTACATATCACACACTATCACTGTGCTGAGAAGTCGACAACACAGAGTCGATGGAAAAACCTAAAATTTCATACATGCCGCTTCAAAACCCATTAAGTAAATATCACCTTTTCTGTTTTTGTCATTTTAGTTCTCTGATATGTTGTCCATACACATTGGGTGACTTCAATAAAAACATTAAACTTGGTTCTCGTCGATGAAACTTTCATCTTAGACCTAATATGCATGAGTTTTTGATGTGACCAAAAAGTTTGATCTACGATTATAGATAAGAACTCTGTCTCAGTCCGAATATTAAACAGAAGATGCAGCCTCAGACCAAACTTAATCCAACCAGTTCAGTCTGTTTAGCAACTCCATAATGCAAAACTGCAGCCCTCTTCTTCTAACCTATTGAGATCAGACTCTGTTAAAGGAATCATTTCCTGTTTTCTTAGGTGATTTCATGCTCATTATTTTCCACGAACTCAACTGCATTGCCGCTACCTAAATAATGAAGAGTTAAGTGCGAGTCAACTGAAGCCATTTTTCTCACTGCAAGAGTATCAGGTTCTTAGACCACTTCTTAGATCGGTTCTTACCTGAACTTAAGTTTAGACTAATCCGGTAATTTGATGTTCAGTTAATCCATTTGGACTAAGAACTAAGTCTGGTCTTTTTGTCGAAGTCACCATTGGTTAAATTCTACATTAATGTGAGTCGTTGTTGAAACTGTGGTTGCCGGACTTGCTACATACAATGACGTCGAGGCATCCTGGTGTTTCTCGGAAAAAGATCACAGGTCAAGAACAGAGAGCTGGAAAACGAATGGACTTGGATTGTGCTCTACGAATGCCTGTCTACCACAAACGATGTGTGATGCATCTTTGTAGACACGTTGTCCGATATTGAGAATGCGGACGACGTGCTTCAGCCGTGTGAAGCCGACGATGCCGTGGCTACGTTCAGCGAGTTAGACGAAATCAACGTCAGTGGCATGTCCGCTAATGTTGGCGTCGCACAGTTGTCCAGCTCTCGCAGTGATCTCGGGATTTCTCCGTGGGGAGGAAGGTATGTCGGGTTTTCTTCTTAACACTGATGTCAAGTCTTGTTTGTTCAGCTCTCAGACATTGTTGGTTCAGTGACAGGAAGGACAGCCAGCCTGTAAAACTTGCACCAGCAAGCCAAAGAGAGTCTTCTTGGAAGACCTGTAGCGGACTTGGCCTAACCTGGAGTAATCTCTGGGGGAAAAAAGGCAACGGTTAAACAAGTCAAAAGTAACTTAATGTCATGCTATCTTATAGTTAAAATACACCATGTTTCGACAAATTTTAGCAGTTGATTTTGCCATAACAGTTGAGTCTATTCTTGTTTAATAGTAGTGTTGTAATTCATAACGATGTCATGCTGCTTCAGCAGAGCATCGGCTCGAGTCTTTCTGGTGGGCTACTGAGCTGCTGAGGTGGGTAGACGACTGAGTCTATAACACACAGTCAGCACCGTGCCAGACCTTCCTAGCCTCTGAGCATCACCACCTTTAGTCGGTACCGAATTGTGCTACTTAGTGCTTGCCGAAGATGTGGAGAGGATTCGCCATAACCAACCCAACATTAAGCCTTTTTTCATAATACATTTTCTTGTACCATTTATAGTCACACTAATGGCAACATATAACACTTCTACACACCCCGGAACAAACAATCCAGTAGGGATTAACTCTGATCAGCCCACATTCCATTCCACATCTGTTTTATGGCAAAAGACATTATAGGCCTCACTATAATAACCGCTGCATTTATTACATTAATAATTATATTCTACCCAAACGTAATAGGAAATAGTCGCAAGCCAAATGCATGACCTCTTGATTACGAGTCGAGCACCGCGTGTCACTACTGTGAGCTGATGAAGAGTGTTGTTAATGATGAGGTTGCCGATGTGTGTGTGTGTGTAAGGTGTTGTCTGCCAGCTCCAATGATCTCACGAAATGCTCTCAGTGTTTGGACCATTCTCAAGCAGTGCATCGGAAGAGTACGTTGTCACGCACACATAAACACACATGCTCAAACACATACACACACACACACACACACCGTTTAATGACCGCTTTTCCCGGGGAATGTAGGATAGCCACCTTAGCCAATTGTCCCATCATTCTATTTTTTCATTTATTCCTAAAAGGTAAAGGTAGCTCACTTCATATAGCGCCACTTACAATACTGGACCGCGGTGCTTTACAACCTCGGAAGTGGCAGCTGATTGGCACTGGCTGTAATACCGCGGCGTAAGCTAGCGGCTGCCCATAGCCCATGCTAACGGACTATTGGACCCACAGTATACAGCCAGCAGGCATACTACACCCCAGTCAACCATGCTAGGCCTTCACCTTCACCCCGTAATCCATGACTGTGCATCCTCATGGAGCAGGCCTAAACTAATCATATACTCCTTGACTTAGTCACAGAAAGTCTTTATATATATAAAGTATATATCTCTATGCTCCAGTTCTGAGTGTTATGTAAAAACTGTGAATTTGCAGTCGCAGTAGTGGGTTGAATATAGGTGCACCTGAAAGAGTGGCAGATGTGTATATTGATCTTGTGGTCATTGTCATGGAGCAATTACATGCAGTTAATTTCCTGGGCAGGCACAAAGGGTTCACCGTTGTCCTATCTAAACTGAGAGGTAACTGCATGGTAACTCAAGAAATAGAGACGTCTATGAGTAATTCTGGCTGCCATGTGGTCCAGGTAGTAAGTAAGTCAGAGATAGTGGTTAGCGGTAGTCGACCAATGCTTCCTAATGAGGTGGAGAGGTCACGCTCAGCTGACTACTGAGGCTGCTTGTTCAGATGCTACTGTGAGATTCGTAGCTAAGCACAGCCAGGGTAATCAATACTGTACAAGACAAATGTTGTGGTAGAAATATCGGTTGAGATTTGGTCGTCCTTCAAATTCAGACCACCTCCACGTGTCCGCTGGGTCTGCATGGCAGTGCGGCAGGAGAACCTGGGTTCACACCTACTGTCACTCTGATGACATCGTGAAGAGCAGTCTCCTGACACTGCTTCTATTTTTATCGTGTCCCCCGGTCCTTCGTGATATATTTCATACTTCTAAGGTAAAGGTAAAGGTGCATACAGTTGTTATAGCGCCTCACACACCCACACTTACCAGCACACCCACAGGTTCATCCGCATCCAGCTATAGCTGGTACTCGTTTACCAACCCGGAGGGATGGAAAGCTGAGTAGACCTTGGTGTGAAGTAGCCCAGGCTGAGATTCGAACCCGCAACCTCCCGATTGCAAATCCGGCACTCTACCACACAGCCACTAGCGCACGTATGGCATGATATAGCCTGTTTGTGCTAAAAATGCCATTAAACGCCAATCAACTAACTAACTCCGGAAAATTTTCCACTTTATGCTGCTGCTGCGACTGCTACTAATGATGAAGATGACGACGACGATGATGACGTTGATGCTGTCGATATGAAGGAATTGTCGAAGATTACGATGCCGGTCGTGTTCAACGAGCCGCTGAGTTTCCTGCAGCGAATGATGGAGTACATGGAGTACTCGTCGCTGCTGAAGCAGGCGTCGACATGCGACAATCCTGTACAGCGTCTTGAGGTGAACTTTGTTAGCTCAGTACTTAACATCTGTCATTTTCTCCATTTATTTGAAATATTTGTTCTTTATTTTCTTCTACTTGCTGTATTTATTACTAATAGCCACGGTTCAGAGTATAAGGCAGTTCGGTTCACAGTGAGGTTTCTATGAGTGAATGGGTCACTGATGGAGTTACATGCACAGAATTGCTGCACTGCTTCAGGAAAAGTATTATGTATTGGGCCTTACAGATTGATATGTCTGATTTGCTTTGGTTTTTGAGCACTGTCAATACAATGAAAAAGTCCGTCGGAATAACACCAAAAGGGCTAGTCATGCTTATCCTACCTTGGATCTGTCTTTTTTTAATTTACCATTCATTATTGGTTGGGCGACAGGAAGGCCTGCAAAAAACCCTGCTTAAGCAGTCTCCAAAGACTGTCCAAGGTAACTTTTCGAGAGAAAAAAATATACGGGTTAAACAAAAACTGAAAGAAGTAGTTTGTTTATGTGCAATATATATATGTATATCTGTGAGTCAGCTGGTGACTGCATTCGCCATATCAGCGACCGCATCGAACTGGGACCGCATCGGGAAACCATTCAACCCGCTGCTCGGTGAAACCTACCAGATGGACAGGTACAAAACGTTCTGCTCTGCTTGCTGACTGCAAAGCTGTGAGTGTCTGCATCTGTCTGCAGCTCACTCCACTTTTTGGTCAGGGGAACTAGTAACCGTGAGATACAGTGTTGGATTTGTGATCATGAGATTGTGAAATCTCGGCCACAACTAGAGCACACCAGGGTCAACTCAGCATTCCTTTGTCCAGGGTCGGTTAATGAGTACGGTATCAGCCTACGTAAGTACATACAGAGGTAACTACAAGTCGTGCGAGAGGTCTGTTCTAGTGCCCAACATGTTTTCAGGCTCAGCAGTAGACTGTGAGAAGGTCTAGTGCTGGACAGCAGATTTTACCTTTCTTTACACTATATTATATGCACATAGCAAAAGCCCTGCATATAGAGAAGTGGTAATAAAACTCAGCTTTATAACAACAATGTAATACAACTTTATTTCTCGATTGTGTCATTATTTGTAGCTATTTTTCATTTTTCTCTTATTTTTTTGTTATTTCTACCCCTTCAGTACATTGTCACTGTGAGCTGGTGATGGGAAAGGCATTCAGCATATAAAAACTTGGCAATATTGTCAGCTATTGATGTCTGATTTGGTTCGATGCCACACCATGCTTCTGCAGCGAATACTGATGTCACACTTTTAGACTGTGATTAGGTCGACTTCCAAAAGTCGACCTAATAATATTAGAGGTGGAAAATGTCCGTCCGTCCGTCCGTCCGTCTGTACGTCCGTCCGTCCGTCCACAAAAAGTTTCTTCGATTTCAATGAAATTTGGTATATAGGTAGAGGTCGATGAGTGATGCACGACGGTATGCCGTATGGCCGGATCCAAGG
>Ga0049107_10000554_pt1 | contig 11546 bp, 13 predicted proteins | sample WorMetilPIANOSA1_FD_61187 | JGI IMG/M metagenome (GOLD analysis project Ga0049107, IMG submission 61187) | Marine gutless worms symbiont microbial communities from Max Planck institute for Marine Microbiology, Germany - Olavius ilvae PIANOSA.1 | ecosystem: Host-associated > Annelida > Digestive...
TTGAGGAGTACTACGGTTCCGAGTTTCAAGTCATTCCGATCAAGCGTTTTCTTTCTAGAGCCCTAACATACAAACATACAAACATACAACCAAAGTCAAAACAGTATCCACGCCGAGTGCACTACGTGCTCGGCGTGGATAAATAGTCAGTATACCGTGATCTTTCGTTTGCACAGCGGTAAAGCCCCAGACATTGCTGGATTAACTACTGAGCACTTAGGTTACAGTCACCCATCAATTTCTGTTGTACTGTGTAAATTTTTTAAACTGATTATGCAACACAATTATATTCCTGTTGGTTTCAGGCACAGCTACATAGTACCGGTCCCTAAAATCAAAGACTGTCGTACCAAACCGATGATCTGTGACGATTTCATTTTCAGAGGCACTGTTATTTATTAGTCCTCTAATATCCAAGGTATTTGAGTACTGCATTTTAGACAGATTTGAGCATTTTTTGTTCAGTTCTGATGCTCAGTTTGGTTTTTAAAAAAGGCTCAGGGTGTAGAAATGCCATCCACACGGTTCGTAAAACTGTTGATAGACTTGTTAAAGATGGTTCTACCGTGAATATGTGTGCCGTTGATTTGACAAAAACTTTTGACAATGTTAATCATAGTGCTCTGTATTGATGAAACGAAATATCCCTGTGAAGTTGTTAGATCTAATAGTACATTGGTTTTGTGACTCATATTTATGTGCTAAAACGCTCATTTTTCCATGCTGCAAATGGTATTTTTGCCAAAATTGGCAGACTGGCTTCAAAAGAGGTTATTCTAGAGCTATTAAAACATAAATGCTTACCTGTTCTACTGTATGGACTAGAGGTTTGTGAATTGGATAAACGCGCATTGCAATCTCTTGAGTTTGCATTTAATAGATTTTTTATTAAATTGTTTAAAACTACTAATGTCGAAATTGTTCAGGCGTGCCGAGAAGTGTTTCACTGTGAATTACCAAGCGTTCAGTTGACAGAAAGATACAAGAAATTTATTGGGTTGAATGATCATTGTGATTACTTACAGTAAGTTTGTTAACTATTGAAGTTTTGTTGCCTAACATCTCCGTTTTTGCGTTTGATATGTATGTGCCTCGTATCTTCTCTCTTGTTGTATTTTTATCTACCATATTTGGTGAATAAAGATGAATATATATTTGGGGCTACACGCAGGATCGCGAGAACAAGAAGCCAATACGTGACTTGGCTCAGCTAAATCTGCGACCGGTGGAGGTCTGGGCTGAATTGGAACAGACCATTGTCGACAAGCGATAGACCAGTGGATGAATGTTTATTTACCATGAGACTGGTACGGGAACAATGAAGAAACTTAACTAGGCCTATAGGTCTCATTCGTCCCAAAACATAGAATTTTAGGTCAATGCGAGGCAATACGAAATTTTTACGAACCACTCAAACATTAAAACTTCTGGAAATAAGGGACATGTTTGGCATTTTCTGGGGTGGGGTAATCTGACGCTTAGAGGGGCCAAGCCTTCATGTTCCCCATGCTTGTACTCGCTAATTTATGAGTTACTGGATACAGCCCTACCCAAGCGTCTAAGACTAACTTACTCTTTATATATTATAGGGACATATTAAGAACGAACTGAACAAGACGAAAAATTGAAAGTCGGTTAACCATAATAAAGGACTAATGGAGTACATAATGCTTATCACACGAAGATTTAAGCTGCGGGTCGGCGCAGTCTCAAGCCGAGCACTATTAGCCTAACGTTGTAGTTTCTATGTCATCTAATCCGCCAAACACCGGGCTGGCCGGCCGTCGAGCAGCAGACAAGCAAGCCGCAGCCGGCTGCAGGCACTGATGCCATAACGCGACTTCGCTCCACTCGACATTAACGTGTGTCACTAGCAGCCAGGGTAACTACGTTTAGTCAGCGACGTCACAACACTGTCCATCAATACAACCTGCAGACGCCCGCTCCAAAACGCCGTCAGTCCGCAGTGTTAGGCCCTACTGGCAGCAGACGTACAGATGTAAAAAGAGTTCTAACTTTTTGCAATTTTGAGTAAATGTTCATAAACGACGACGAAATTTACAAATTTAACGAAACTGTTGTGAAACAATTTCAACCACAAACACTTAACGAAAGCTGCTGTATTAAGTTTTTTTATTGTATACAGTCGACTAGGTTGACGTGGGCTTTAATAGGCATAATAATAATAATAATAAGCTGTGCGAGAGGCCGCCACAATATGCCCCCCCCCTGCAAGTTGACCTTTGACCTTTTGATTTTGAAAGTGGTGTCCGAGTCACGTGTGACATGGGCTACTTCTGTGCCAATTTTAGTCTTTCTAGGCCTCTCCGTTCTCGACGTATAGTCCCGATGTACGCGACAGACAGACAGTCGTCATACGCGCATCATCGCATAATGCATCCGCCCTATGGAGGCGGGGCATAATTTCTTTTTTATGTGCACAACTAATCGAAATTCTATAGTGCTATACGGTCTTAACTTCAGAGCCTCAGATGCTCAGACGCTGGAATAAACCATATTGTTATGTCGACAACATACGGATAGAAATGTTTACTTTACTAATAATAGTAGCAGTCAAATAACATCCGACCACTAGCCACTAGCGGAGCACTCGGAAGGGCGCACACAGAACGGCAAAACAACTGCAAATGCAGTGATCAGGCGGTTCATTATACCGACAAAGGATCCGGAATATCATCCGGATCACTCCCATAAGCTATTCGCACAAGTAATTTCATCAAAATCCGTCCCCAGCTTAACAAGCTGTAGGCGGGCGGCCGCCATGCACGATATGCCTCCGCCCCCTGCAAGTTCACAGTGTATTCGTATTTATTCGCCAGGTGGCATGTTATTCAGGCATGTTGCCTATTTCAGACATCAGCAACAAGTTGACCTTTGACCTTTTAACCTTGAAACTGGTGTCCGAGTCACGTGTGACGTGGGCTACCTCTGTGCCAATTTTAGTCTTCCTAGGCCTCTGTTCTCGAGTTAGGCCCGATGTACGCGACAGACAGACGTCATACGTCAGACAAAAGCATCGCTTAATGCCTCCGCCCTATGGGGGCGGAGGCATCATAACGAACTAACGAACACGTCCGAACGTATAAGTACCACCTTCACGGAGGTGAAACAAACAAGGAATAAAGCCGTGTAGTTATGGGTCTCTCGGATTGTATCAATGAGTGTCGCTTTCACGGCTAATAACTGGCGGTTAAGAGGACAACTCGTCGACAAACCAACTGGACTCGACATGTTGTGAATCTTGCGTAGCCTATTTAATAATGACTGCCGACTCAATCCCCATCGCACGTACAAACGCGGCGTATAGTGACTTGTTAAGTGCCGGTTTGTAAGTAAACCGTCCAACATCGGTAATTGCTTGACCAATATTATGTGTGTGTAGTAATAGACGTCCTGATCCAGAAGGACTGGATGGGGAGTGAGGGATGAAGTGTGGGTGTGGTAGCCCACGGAAAGGACGCGAGTTTTTGTTTTACCAGAACAAAATCAGCTAGAAACATTTACATATCTTGTCAGACACAGAGATGAAGGTGAAGCCTGCATTCAACTGCTTCTACATTTGTCATCACGTTAGTGAATTGGCATTTCCGCTACATACTTGGCTGTCCGCGAGTTTGCCGAAAGAAATTCCACGCGATATAGTCCACTCGAATCACAGAATTCAGAGCTGAGGGTTTCCACAAGTACAACTCAAGGCCTTTTCCAGGATTCTCAATGACCTTCTCCTGAGTTTTCAACGAAAACTGAGACGTTTTTCGGAAAACACTTCTAAGCAGTGAGTGACGAGCTTGAAGTAATCACAGACCCAAGAAACTGGAGAAAAAATATAACGAGCAATAAGAAAATGAGTAAATAAGACCAAAATGACTGACAAAGTACATTCTACACTATTACTACTCCATCGACATTATTAACAAATCCGATTTAAGGACTCTGACAGACTTCCCAAACGAAATTCAAGGACCTCCAAGGACCTGTGGGAACACTTGAGTATTGACAAAGGAGGCATATTATCGTCAAATGGTATCATTTCTTGACACTGTGCCGCAGTGGTTTCAGCAGCTGCGCGCGACGCAGACGGTCGCATCTCAGCGCATCACTCGCCCAGCACGAGTCCGTCCGTCCGCATCCTGACGGACCATTAACAGCGCGCCAGCTTCACGCAGGCGTCTACTACGATTTGCCCGCAATAATCTGCCGCGCTGTCCGCACACAGCTATACCGCTGCGACTGCGCGTACTCACTCGGAGCGTACAATATTGATCAGATGCCGCCCGCCGCGGACCGCGCGCGACAAAATGTACATCGCTGCACAGAAAGGCGGTCAGTTTTACGGCGGCGATCTGTATGGCCTAATAACGGCTACAGCCCGACTGAGCTGCCGATCGACGCCCTGCGCTCTGTCAGTTTATCGCCGAAGGCTGAACTCTCAAGATCGCCGGATTCAGCGACTGGTACCGGCACCGTCGTCATCACTGTCGCTGACGGTCATTAGACTTTGCCGCGGCACAGATCATTAACTCACTTTAAATCGTTACGAAAACTCAGCCGAAAAAAACAGCTGTCACTCGACTAGCTTGTACTCTACTGCTGATGATGTTCTGTTTGGTCAAATTCTGAACAACAATAACCATCTTTTATTTTTTATATAGCAAAACTGAAAGTATTTGTAATCTTAGACAAAGGCGTCATATGTATCTGCCAATAAAAACTAGAACAATTACTGAGTGTGACTTTATAGTTAGAATGTTGTTAAACGTCACTTATTAAGTGTTGATTGTACTTGCACGTAATCTGTTTTATTCGATGCGTGTATTTTGTGTAAGTGGTTGCGGTGTGTATGCGGTATTATTAAAGTTCTCCTTATCTTATCGACACCTAACTGATGTATAACCGCAGTAAGTAGACCATTCTTTAAAACCCAGAATAAACAAGCTGTAGGCGGGAGGCACAATATGCCCCCGCCTAGGTCTGCAAGTGGTGACATGATATACATCATACACGCATCTGGATCCGTTACTAACTCTATGTCCATTTTGGCCTGCCAGTACAGCCAACCAAAGCGGCCTGGTGACCTTGACCTTTGACCTTTTGACAATGAAAGTGGTGTCCGAGTCACACGTGACGTGGGCTACCTCTGTGCCAATTTTGGTCTTCCTAGGCCTCTCAGTTCTCGACTTAGGCCCGATGTACGCGACAGACAGACAGACGTCAGACAGTATCATCGCTTAATGACCCCGCCTACGGGGTGCGGCATAACAAGACGGTTAGCTACCGCCAACAGATCGCACGTCAGCATTCGTGGCACCAAAAATTTTGGCCAGGCACGTGGAGTGGTCAACCGTGTAAAAAATTCATCACATTTTGATCACCATGCAAAACGTGGGTGCTGTTTCTCATACTTTGTGCGCGAATGTATGAGGGTCCCAAAAATTTTGGGGACGCTGAAGCCCCGCCCCTTTGGGATGGGGTGTGGCTATCTATAGAAACATGCTTCTCCCCCACATGTATTACCCTGCCGTATTTGGCCATTCTAGGTCAAACGATATAAGTATATAACTACCGGAAATCCCCCAGAAAAATTTGACCATTCGCGTCCAGCAATTCAAGGCCTTTCAAGGTCATTGGAACTGACACGGGTCGATCGACTATCTGTGACTTCCTATTAGTGATCCGTAGTAACCATGGGCCTATCTGGTACCGTTTCCGAGATAAATGGGCGATTTCGGTCGTATTTAACGTATCGGCTGAAGGAGTTCCCCTTGGAATTTTGTAAAGGCGGTAGAGCTCAAAAGAACCAGGGCCATACCAGACGGTGGAAAGAGTCTGACGATATGTGTATTCGTTTAGATACAATACCACAACGTGACGGACAGACGGACGGACGGAAGTGCTAAAACAATATCGCGCTCTGCATGCATAGCATGCTGACGCGGGATGAAAACAAAACCTGAATAGACACACACAGAATAGTACATGATGCGTACAGCGTAATGTTAATTCACACTTTTAAATACATGTCGATCACGTCGTAAAGTTTGACTGAGTGCCTGAAGTTGGTGCGCATCACGCGAGGTTTTATAGGTCCTATTTTTATCTGCGCGTCGACATAAACGCAACGATGTCTATAGACTGTGACGTTTCAAAAGACATGCAAATGACTCGTACTTCATCGTGAAAACGCACTGCACATGCTGCATGACTCTCGTATTATGACTTGCAACTGTACTAAATAAAACAGATTATTTTTGCTATAAATGCAGTGGCGGCAACTACCGCACCTCCATGCAGCGTACCCCGGATCCCGTGGCCCAAACGCGCTCCCTTAGAATATTTTTTTCTCAGTGCGATAACAGTTGTTTTTTTTGCAACTTTTACTTCTGCGTAAAACGGCACAAATCCTCTGGGCCCCTTGCATATTTAGAATCCATAACTAGAGAGCTCAGCAAAGGATCTCGCCAGGGGAGATGCCATATGAGATTCACATGGTCACTGGTCCAGGTGGTATATTTTCTACGAAGTTCCGACACTGTATATATGCAAGTCTTAGTTCCACCGTCATGGCCCAAGGCGCATGCGCGGTGGAACATCATCATCATCATCATCATCATCTAGTCATCTCCTGTACGGAGGTTACTGACACCGTTCCCCTGAGTCCTCATTCCTGTCTGTTGTCTGTTGCTCGCTTGACTGCAACATAACTATTACATTTTGACAGATCAAGCAACATTTGTACTCTTTGCCTTCCTCTTTTCGTCATATCCGTCACTCTTCCTTCGATAATTTCATGCAGCAAACCGTAAAAAGATTTTTCATCAGAAAAATTAATCCTATACACTGAACCGTCTATGCCGACATTCTATATGCATAGTAATCATCTGCTTATCAATATATGTTACTAAGTATATACTAAACAAGCTGTGCGGGAGGCCGCCACAATATGCCCCCGCCCCTGCCCCTGCAAGTTGACCTTTAACCTTTTGACCTTGAAAGTGATGTTCGAGTCACGTGTGACGTGGCCTCACTCTGTGCCAATTTTAAGTCTTCCTAGGCTTCTCTGTTCTCGACTTAGGCCCGACGTACGCGACAGACAGACGTCATGATGTGAGACAGACGCCGGACGCGCATCATCGGTTAATGCCCCCTACCCTAGGCTAGGGGCGCGGCATAATAAACACTGAATCCGAACGTAAATTAAGTAGTCGCCACACATACGATATGACCGGAATTAAGCGATGGTTACAACTACGATTCGACCCTCGTTCGACGCTCGTTCGACTGTTTATCAAAGGTCATTAAGTGCACTGAGACGTAACCCGCCAGCCGCAGTCACGCTGACCTAATGGTTTAGGCCGCAGCGCAGCAGACCGCACACACAGGTAGGCGTACGGTCGTGACGTGGGTCGTCGAATGGACGTCGCGCGGTCGAATCGCAGTCGAGTCGACGTCAAACTCCTTAGTCTACTTGCACGCAGCAGCGAAAAGAAAACGTCGCGGTTTCTCCGACATTTTGTGCCGGGAATACGTTGGTCGGTGCCTGCATGGCCAAACCTGGCCGAGTGCCACGTCCGCCCGCACACGTTCGTGACCAAGTGCGACACCACACGGCTGCGTGTGGCGTGCGTGCCTCCAAGACCTGCACTTAAACCACAGTCGCAATGCATCCATCGCTCACCGCAGCCAGCTCTCTCTCTCTCTCAAGTACCACCTCCACCACCACCACCACCACCACCACCGCCGCTGCTGCTGCCAGGGGCGTAGATCATGGGGTTGGGGTTCCTGACCTCCCTGAAAATATGTAGGCCAGAGTATGTTTTGACCCACCCTGAAAATGTCACATTATTTCATTCAAAACTGTTGTTGGATAACTCTGCAAGTTTCACATCATTAAGGAATAAAAAACTTGTGTCAAAACTGGAAGGTAAATCTATTTTTTTCGAGGCGCCTACATTCAACAATCCCGGTTCCTGACAGCCTGTAAGCCCTACATGCTGTCAGGAACCGGGATTGTTGAGTGTTTGGAATTCACTGACGTAAGGTGTAATCTGAAACAGTTTGATGGCTTGACCTGACTGACCCTGACCTCCACAGTTTACGACAGATCCAGTCCCCCACGTACAAAAACTGCGACCTCTGCCGACGCCGGGAAGACATGGATTTCGCCTCCGCGACAAATGGCGACAATTTTCAACAGCGCCGACGACACATACATGCATTTACAACATATACGTCATCAGGAACTGCATACAATAGCTGTGACAAGTGAAATCGGAATACACGAACTTCGTGCGTACACGAAACGACGAGACAACGATGATACGAAAGTATAGTAAACCGATGTCGGAACAGTCATTTTTTCACCACCAAACTTTCGATCATTCATAACTCTGCCAATTTTCAAAATATTCTGTTAAGATTTAGCAGGCTTATTATGGCAAATTATTCTTCATTATCTCCTCTGCAAATATTGCTAAATCGGTTTACGTTTATCTACTTTATCGTGAAGTGAAACGCGTATAGGCTGCAGTTTTCTTGGAAACGCTGTATGAACTCAACCTAAAGATGAACCTGCACTAGTAGGACAGACGCGTCGCGACGTCCAGTGGAGTCGAGTCTCGACGGTGGAGACTAACCTTAACCCATTAATGCACGACTTTTATGTTCAAGTCAAAACGTGGTTAGTTCTGTTGCTAGGGACCTCTGGTGACTGAAATAAGACATTTTTCATTTGAATATTGAATGGCGTTTTTCACATTAAGTTACTTATAGCGTCCCACTATACTGGGTTGCCACCAGACGACGCTAGGACCAACACATACACATACAATAGCATGGCCGACTTTACTCTTCTAATGGCAGTGCTACTGCCAGCCTCACCAACATTGACAGTTTGCCCAGTTAAGCGCTCGATCTTCACAACAATAACAGATCTGTTCTGAAACCCGAGATCAAAGCATTTAGACACATCTTAACGGCGGCTCCCGCCGTTCAGCAGTGAGTGAGTGCGTAGGGTTTAACGTCCCTCCCCATCAACACAGTATAGGTTATTTCGAAGACGAGTCTTTCCAGTCAATCACTTGCACTGGTACTGACAACCTCACAAGAACAATCAAGAGACAGAACACACAAATAATACAAAATAACACAACGCAAAAAGTGGCCCTAGTTAATAGCATAACAGATACACTAGGCTCGACGGTGGAGACTAACCTTAACCCATTAATGCACGACTTTTATTTTCACCCATATTGTCACCCAGACACCCATATTTTACGACAGATCTATGTCACTGGAATGGCAGGAAAAACAGAGCCTGGTTTAGTCGCATTTTTACGACATCCGGCCAGGAAACGGAGCGGGTCTATTATTTTAACCCCGGAGCCCCGACGGGGCCGCCGTTCAGCAAAACATTCACGCGCTGCTTCGATGGTCTATAGCCGACTTATGTCGGTCTGACAAAAAATTTGTCTGCCGATATGGATATGTCGGGCCGACAAATCGGCCAGAGAACAGCGCATTACGGGTCCAATTTAGTTCGATCTACAGGTCAATTCAGATCAATCCGAACGTGACGTTCTATAACAGGATTAATGTCACGGTGTTGTCTGTACATTTTTAATGACAATTGCAACGACGATCGAGAAATGCCTATGGGGCGTGGCGGCGCGCGGACAGGCGGTAGGGTGGCCGGGGCGGGCGGGCGGCCGGTCGGCAGCGCGCAGGCCACCCAGACATTACGATAATACACATTGATCATCAATAATTCTCGGTGTGCTGAGCCGCCCGTGAATGTATTCGCCCGGTCATCTCCCGTTCGTGCAATTTGCCATCTAGCAACGGGCACGACAACCACGAACGACGGCACGACGCTATAACGCCCGTTTGTGTGCGCGCGCGCGTGTGATACGTCGGTATGCTACCGCCCCGCCCCGCTTCTGCAGGTATAAGTCAATCAATTAATCAATATAAACACACTTACGGAACACCATATGTCGCAGGTGAATCAGTCTAGACTCCGACTCACGACGAAAAACCATTGTACCGTGTTCACAGCAGGCTCGTAAGTAATGTGAAACATTCAGTGTGTCTAGTCTATAGGCTTGAATGGAACCCCTGAAAATATGTATAGGAAAGGTCAGCGTATGTTTTTGCCCCCCCCCCCAATAATGTCACGTTCTTTCATACATAACTGTTGTTGGATAACTCTGCAATTGTCACACCATCAAGGATGAAAACTGATGTCAAAAATAGAAGGTAAAACTAATTTTTAGAGGCGCCTATACAGGCTGTCACGAACTGGGATTGTTGAGAAAAATCACAGAACCATAACTTTTCCCTACTGTCTCAGTGTTTGGAAATCATTGACTTAGGATGTAACCTGAAACAGTTTGATGGCTTGACCTGACTGACCCTGAACACACATATTTTACGACAGATCTATGCCACTGGAACGTAGACATCCTAGACAGATATAGAGTGTCCAAGTGAAAGTTGCTGACTGTATAGGTCGCCCAGTATGTATGCATGTCAACTCGTACCATGCCAATTTTTATCGCGTAACAGCACAGTGACGCGCGACACTGCTATAGGAATTCTGTGCGTCTGTCCGTCCGTCCGTCATATTATAGCATTGCGTCGAAACAGTTGTATAATGCACCCGTCATCATCGCTCATCAGAATTACTGTCTGGTATCTACTTTTCTCAGCCGAATCGGCGTTGCAGAGTTGGGATGGCAACACTTTCAACGGCGACGGTAAACACAAGCCAGCTACGAATAATTTACGAGACATGCGCAGTATATCGCCGCAAATCACACAAACGGCACGATATAGGCCAGTAGCTACTGTGGATCATTAATAAAAAGTCATTATGTTCTCGATCGAATCGCGTCACTTCCGATGACTGTGATAGACTTTTAGAGGCTGCCCTCTGGCCCAACTTTTTCTTTTGGGAATCCCATTCCCCTACGTACGTATTTGACCTGCAGAGACCAAATTTTGCACAGAGACCGAACTAGGTGAGAGGAAACTTAACAGGGTACTCATATGGGCGTGACTGAGTACCAACCGGTGACATGTAGTGCTGCGGACGAGAACAAAGGTTGGAAGACGTCCATTTTGTCGTCGCAGGTCCGGCGGCATGGAACCGGTTGCCGTGATCCGTTCGCAACTCTCCGTCCGTGGACAGTTTCAAGACGGCTATGAAGAAATTTCTGTTCACTGCCAATCGATGTTACCCTTTACCCCTAACCCACATATTTTAAGCACAATGGCCTTCTTCTGCACGGGCTGTGTACCTTTCGTTTTACATCATTATGTTGCTGCATATGCACTGTATGATCGGTCGTGTACGGCGCCCTTGAATCGGTTACTGTGTTATGGCGCCCTAGAAATTATCGTGACACATTATTATCCACGCCGATCACGTAGTGCAATCGGCGTGGATATTGTTTTCACCTTGGATGTATGTATGTTTGTATGTTTGTATGTATGTTAGCGCTCTAGAAAGAAAACGCTTGATCGGA
>Ga0049107_10000555_pt1 | contig 11528 bp, 8 predicted proteins | sample WorMetilPIANOSA1_FD_61187 | JGI IMG/M metagenome (GOLD analysis project Ga0049107, IMG submission 61187) | Marine gutless worms symbiont microbial communities from Max Planck institute for Marine Microbiology, Germany - Olavius ilvae PIANOSA.1 | ecosystem: Host-associated > Annelida > Digestive...
GGCCGGGTCGACGTTCTCATCCACTCTTTGCAAACGAGTAGTAATGTGATGAGAAACTGGTGTCGACCCGTTGCCCAGCCCTCGCCATCTTGGAGGCGTTAGGTAGGATTTTGAGGGCCTCACGTGTGGGACATTAACGTATGTTTTAAAATTGCAATGTTTTACTTTTTGTGATTTTGTCAGAATTGCAATGAACCACTAACACCATCAACGTATACCCCCAAATCAAATTCCTGGCTATGCCCCTGTTCCCAATAACAGTATAATTCCATTTCCATGGACTTAAATCACACTGAACTAGACATGCAGTCAAAGATCACTATATCCACGCCCAGCCACAGCAACATTTAACAAGCAAGTAAACAGCACCAAAGTCTATCTGGAATCAGCAGCATATGATTACGCAAGAAATGAAATCATGCCATCTAGTGAATGTCAATAAAGTGCAGTGCAGTGATGCTATAGCAACAGACCACTGAACTACCTATCTACTGACTAAAGACATCATTACATATCATTAGCCTATGGTTACATGTCATGCGGTTAATAAGGCCATCTAGTCTGCATTATGCTGTTAGTGATTAGTCTAGCCTGCGAAAGACAGTGACATATCGATACCTCAGTGCAAAAAGTCACTGATCTGCCAAGATATGGAGTTTTTGTACTTTATGCCATTCTGACCAGTTTTTTACAGGCTATCTGAAGGTGTTAGTGGTTCATTGAAATTCTGACAAAAATCACAAAAAGTAAAACATCATGCATGTTAAATCCAGACAAAAGTATGCGTGTCTCATGTACATTGGTGTTTGGCAGACATATTTTTAGTATTTTTGGGGCACCGATGCTAACAGGGTGATTTCATTATCTGCTGATACACTGATGCATTTTCAGTTCCAAAAAATAAATGTCGATACCTAAAAATATTGAAAATGGCAAAACTGAATTTTTGCACTGAGGTATCGACATGATGTATTGAGATTTGGAAATTGGAGATCACACATGGCAAGACAGCTTCACCAAAAGACAAATGGCCTATAACAGACTCTAGGAATGATCTAAAGCTTCTCTCATATTCCACAGATGAATGCTTAGCATGGTAATGGCTACACAATTTCTCACTCCACAGAGGCTGCACATTGGGTTAGCATTGTGCAGACCTCTACAATACTGTAAATGTTCCATCTCGAAACTAGAACGGGTATTTTATCTCATGCTCAGTTTTCACTGGCTAGCCCTTGCTATCACATAATCCACAACTCACACAATTCACATACAATACTTCACCTTCTAAAAACATCCAATCTATGTTAAAGTAGAAGAAAATTCATTAAACTTTATCCAGGAACATTTTAGGGGTCACTCGAACTTTGAGGCAAAAACACAGAAGTTCACTGCAAACCATTCCGCTTACCAGACGCAGCCATGCCAGTTTGCCACGACGTAGCAATTGTAAGATACACAGTAAGCACTGGGCCAATGCTGCAGGCCAAGTTCATCGTGGTGTTCATTACACTGTACCAAGTTCCAAACTCCGACGCAGAGAACCACTGTAAAATTATTGATGCACGTCACTGAATAGTACACAAAATGCTCATTTCACTTCCCCAATGAACTCCGATTTGTGTTACCCAGACCATTAGTAAGCAACAGCATGCTAAAATTATTGCACAAAGCAAAGAAGGCTGAAGCAGAAAATGAATACATGCACTAAGTAGCCAATGACAGGCAGACAATGATGTATTGTACGTACACAAATATACATACCTAACAACACAAAACATGCATGCCAATGAAGTACTGTTAATGCAGCCACCAACAGCATGGGACCGATGATACATGCTAGGTTCATTGATGTCGACAGACCACTCCATACACTAGACAAATGATTGCTGTCAAACCACTGCAAATGTTACATGGTACTCAACAACACTAATGGATGGCCACACATTTATATTTACGCAGTAAATTTTATAGTTCTGCATTCTCTCTCCATTTTAATGGCCATTTTTCGAAGTGAACCTGGGTTAGCCGGTTTTATTTAAGCTAAGAATGATGCAAGTGGTGGTGACAACTGGAGCTGTAACTCGTGCAAAGCTCCAGTGAAATCATCAACACCAACAAACCAACACCCATTTTTTTACAGGCCAGATGCCCTTCCTGTCGCCCAACCGACAGTGTCAAAGCACTGAAGGGAAAATATCACATTTCACGGACTTGCTCATCCTGAGCTTGCCTGAGGTCTTGCAACTTTGTCTTTGACCATTAAAGGTTCCTGGTTATCTTGGGGGAGGGTTGTCATGCCTCTCATCAGCCATCTGATGCCAGTACCCCAATTTCTGCATTGATCTTTTATTTTGCTTCACGTATATGTTGTATAATATCTCTGCTGCCCATGGCATATTAAAAATTTATGAATTAGCAACAAGACTGTAATGCTGCTAACATGTGTATTTTTACTGTGCAAATCATGCTAAAATTTTGTTTTCATGTCTTTACCCTGAATGACCTTAAACAGATATTCAAGGTCAGAAAAACCTGGTGCAAATTTTGATTACAAGATACTGTCATAAATGCAGTATATGCTATAACTTTTACTAGAAGACTGCACTGCACTCAAAGGGCCCAATTTCACGTTATCCACCTTGTGACCTTAAACTCTGACCTTCTGACCTTGAAATCTTGCCACGTAACATATATGATCAACCCTACACCCTTTTAAGTGACCTCTGATTATATGTTTTTAAGTTATTACGGCTTCAATCTTGTCAACTTAGCAGACAGTTGTGGTTACTGTGAATGCCGTGAGTATGACGTCACATGACGTTTGTAGTTGGTAAGCTTTGGTAAGCTGATATCAGATTCATCAGACTGAACTATGTGGTAGCCAATATTGCTACAGACACCACATACAAAAACTGACTTTTGCATCTTTTTTATTTCAATGCAACAATGGCATGCCGGCCAATTATGCAACACATTTATAACCAACAGATTATGGTTGAAACGAATGTCTCAAATTAACAAAGAATATCAAATTCTGGCGACGGGTTTGCTCTAATAAAATAAACAGACTTATAGTAACAATGATGAACAAAAACCATCAGTAGAAAGCCACCAATGTTACACAGAACAATAATTATGCAAGAGATTCACTTCACAAAGAGATTACTACTTTTGGCTTTTGTACAACTGGTCTATTTTTCCAGCCCATTTTCAGGTGATCACTCCAGGTTAGGACGGGTCCCTATAGGTCTTTCAAACTTTTGGACTTGCTGGTGCAAGATTTTTTACAGACTGGATGCCCCATCTATCACTCAACAGTGTCAAAGCACTAAAGTAATACATTACAACATCTGTTTCTTGCCAAACTGACAAATCTAGAGTCCAAGCTCACAATAGTTTCAGTATGCATGTAAACTAGTAATCAGAAGTTCTTCTCTGTTACTACACACATGCTACTCATTACATTGATTTCAACTAGATCACACACAAGTGAGTACAATGTGCATAAGTAGAGTGTATCATCATAATATACTAAAAGCTCTAACACTACATGCAGAAATGTTAATAATTTTCATACTGAAACTACAATTTTCAGTGACCGAATGTTTCAACCGAATACAGAAAAATATTCTAATGTATCAAAACAGTTCTCTGGTGCTAATAACAGTTCAAATACAAGACCATTGTTATCAAATGGAAAAGTTCACCTATTCCTCAAAACTTTAACTATGGAGTGGTTTAAATAAAGATTCACCAGAAATAAGACTGTCGATATGACTCACTGTCTCTCAGTTTTCTTACACAGTCAGTATCAGTAGTATTCATTTGATTCAACTGTAGACAAATAGCTAATCTCTAAGCCTAATTCCATATTTGCCAACATGGCCAAACTCATATAAATATTCATCAATCATCTAGTTGCAAATTTCCCAGAGTAAATTTTCCTGAAATGCATCTTACAAAAAGTCAACAGGGTGCCTAAACATTGCATATTGTACCCTGTTCTTCAAACGCCAATTCTACCACTATTTTCAGTTTTTGAACTAGTCTACTTTTCTGCAGCCATTGCAGGCCATAAAATATTTATCATAGGTCACTCTAAAGAGAATCTTTGGAGATTAAAGCAGAATTCTGACAGGATGAATAATTATCCTGTCACCAAACAGAGTTAAAGCATTGAATGGTAAGCTGTTCTCCAAACACCAGGAACAGTTTTTAAAAAATGCCAAAATTTCACACCTATACTTGTAGTGGACTCATTCTTAAAAGAATGTAAGGCAAAGAAAATGCACTTTGGACTTGATGATAAAAAGGAAAGGATGAATATACATAAACTAAAGAAGAATGCACAAAATGCAAAAACATAGAGACTAAGGAAAAATGGCATTCAAATAATAATGTGTAACTGTGCAGTGTAATTAACTATGAATGATACCTGTTTCATTATTTTAGCACATGCTGGCCAGCTTCCACCTTGAACAAGTCCTTGAAGAAACCAAATAACAGCAAAAGCTGTCGAGGTTTGAAATGCTGAAATTACACATACAAGAATTACAAATAAGTGAAAAGTTCTCGTGACAATAGCAAAGTCTTAAAAGGAACACAATAGTGTAAGGATTACAAGTGTTGCATTCAGAAGTTTTCAAAGTTTTGATAACTTTTCTGATGCACAAGTTAAGTAGTTTGTTTGCCCTTTTGGAATTGTTGCAGGTTATATTTTCTTACATAGCAGACGAGCTTTCTGTCAGTCCATCGAAAGCAACAAACATCACTCACTTATTCAATGTCAACCTCATACACAGCAAAATATCTGTGCATCTGTGTGTTTGTCCCCTGTTCATGTCAAAACTGTTCGACAAAGAGCTACAAAATGTAGCAGGATAACCAAATATGGGAATGAAATGTCCATAGGTTGACCACCCCATAGTCACAGAAGAGCCAGGGGTGAGACTCTCCCTGAGGGGACAAATATAATGTCTATACTACACGCATGCTCACATTATTTCATGCAGAGCCATCATATCTGGCATGACAATCAATTACGGGGAGAGAAGAGGAAGACATGGTTGACCATCCCTCTATCTCACATAAGTGGGATCTTAGGAACTCCCATAAACACATGCACATTGCAGAATAACAAAGAAATAATAATTCAGGCTATTCCTTTGCTTATCTGCTTAATTAGCAATGGCCCAGAGAACAAACAGTCACTGAAATGAGACTAAAACACAACTAACCAGTCATAGACACCGTACATAGTCCACAAAAGAACAGACTAATAACAAATAGCAGCTTGGCATCAACAGCATCTGACAGCACTCCACCGCAGAATTTACTGATTGTGTATGCTAAATTCTGACTGCTTGAAACCAATCCTAAAACATTCAAGCATAGACGAAAAACCACTTTCATGTTACAAAAACATGCATAACAAATTTATAAGAAAGTAGTGCAAGAATCAGCAACTTTTGACTTATACTTAAAGAATGCAGTGAATTTGCACGTTTAATTTCAGACCTCCGAAAATGCTTAAAAATGAAAACAATATCTCACCAGCATCATCCTTGTCCAGATTGGCACTAGCAATAATAGCTGGAAGTGCAAAAGTAAAGCTCTTGCGATTGAATACAACCAATGTGTACCCAATGTACATACTGACAAATGTCAACCATTTGTACACTGCAAGTGATCCTGTTGTCTCATCCATGCCTCATGCATGAACCTAAATAATACACAAAACACAAATGTGATCAGGGTTACCAGTAAATACATATCCTTAAGCATGACGCTTCCAATGAAACATGAAAACTATCTATTAACCATTTTTTAAATCATTATATATGTGCATGCGTGCACATATGTATGTATGTAAGCAAAAGATTAAAGATATTTGGAAGTAGTTATGGCAAAGCTAATGACAATGAAGAAAATCTAGGATCATGATACACTCTGCAAAGAAGGCCCTGCAGATTTTTATTAGGGTCGGGGAAGTGACTAAGCTAGGGTTCAACTGATACCTGGTATCGGGTCTGTGACTGATACTAACTACGTTGGGTTTGCCGCCGACACCAATATTGAGTCTGATACCGATATTTTCATGTGATAACAGCTGAATGCCAGAAAGAACAACACCGCTGGCTGAAACTAATAGGACCGACGTGCAATACGCAGTAGGAAGGCAGCCAAATTTGTGCAAAGTGAGCCTTTTACCTGCATCATGCCAGCTGGACTTGGAGATGTCAGAAGCTGTCAGCCACTTTATCAGACACCACTGAAAATGATTACTACTACACTGGGGCGGGGTTACTGGGAGAAGAAAAGGACAGTTGTAGTACAGTGCATCCATGTATCCATGCTATGTGGCCATCTGGTGGGTGGTCACAGCACTGGTGCGACTTATTAGGCCAAAGTAGCAAAAATGGCGGCAAAGTATTGCCATATGCAACTAATACATGTCTCAGCCAGTCAACCATCATTTACAACAAGTCGCCTGTTGGCACACGTTTTAAAGACAACCCTGGGTCTGCTATAAATGGTTGACAATAGCATCGCTTTGTTTTAAGTGTAAATTAGGGTGGTTAACGGTTAACCGGTTAACCAGTCCTTGAGCCAGGACCGGGTTCAAAACCTTGAGACCGGTTAACCGTTAAAATCAACAGGTAAAACAATACGTATGCCTAAAATGCCCCTGTATAGTCGCCGTCCACCGGTCCTGGCTCACTTGCTGGATCACCCATCTGTCCCTATTACCCTTCCCCGTTCCCTTCCGCCACCAACGCAGGCTGGCCGGGCTGCGACTGACGTCTGGCTATTCGATACACCCGCACCTGCCACAAGCGCCCGGGTCTGGTCTGTTGCCGCTGCGCGTCTCCCTACATTCCCCGCTCGTCTCTCTCCCACCATGCCATCCCCTGTGCAGTGGCAACTCACGGAGGCCTGTCTGGAGCTGGAACATGGATGGACGGCCCAGGACGGGTGGGCGGAGGTAGGCGGGCAACCCGGTATGCAGCGGCGCTCGCTGGTCGCCGGCGTTCGAAGAAAGGAGACGCTCATGATGCTGCTGCAGTACTACGAACAGTTCCACGCTGTAACTAAGTAAGTAAACACGGTTAACCGGCTAACCGGTCTTTTTCCTCACGGTTAACCGGTTTTAAAAATCTGGCGATTTTAACAACCCTAGTGTAAATCATTCATATTATTGTCCGCAACCTCTTTCCACATTTTCCTTGACCTACCTCCTTGTTGGGCTCCCTCAACCTCTAAAGTAACACCCTTTTCCATCCAATCATCGTCATCCTTTCTTAGAACATGTCAATACCATTGTAATCTATTTCCTTACAATCACAATCAATCACAATAAAAAAAACTTGTATAGTGCATGCAGTCAGAAAGTTTATAGAGTGCTAAGACATCGTGTGTGTGTTAATATCGAGCAAAAAAAGTATGTTTTAAGATAGCGCCTAAACATATTAACAGATAATGTTGGGTCTCTGAGGTATTCGGGAGGCTGATCCACACAATTGGGCCTGATGCAGTAAAAGAATGCCGTCCATATGTAGACAGTTTAACTGGCGGCAAAGCTTGTTGCTGTCAGAGGATCAGAGACAGTGATCAGATGACCTAGTTGACGCAGGAATGAACAGTTCAGACAGGTATTCCGGAGCAGTACCATGAAGACAGCGATACACTGTTACGGCTATCCGGAACTGAATACGGTCTGTCATATCGAGCCAGTGCAGATCATGTCTCATTGTATGATGTAGCCCTCTGTCATACTTGTGCGTATTCGTGACAACACGTGCCGCTGCATTTAACACATGCTGTAGTTTACATCACTTTTACTATGTCCTCTGTTTCTAATTGCTGACTTCTGCTACAGGATGACATGTGTACCGAAATGAATTAATCTGGAAGTCACATGACTACGGGACTGGGGACATGGAGTTTAGTGTAATGTTGCACAGAGGAAGTAATTGAGAATATACTGATTAAAAATAAAAAAAATCATAACCAAACCGTAAACCAGACCCTAAGCATAATGCTAACCTTATTCCTAACTCCCAAAGCTAACTCTAATTACATGTCACTATATTACATCAACTATGCATTACTATGCCATTCACATTTATGCCATTAGGATCCCATAAACTTCACTCTAGTCCGGGACTGCTTATTTGTAAGTAAGTAACTGTCCGTATGCAGTCAAATCGCTACCACAACATGGACGGCCATGTGAATTGACACTTCGGTGTAAATATAATAAAAAGTTTACATCCTATGTTTACAACGTATGACAGCCTGTTAGCTGTCATTTTCATGAGACAGCAATTAGGTAAAGCTAAAGGTAAAGCTAGCTCACTTGATATAGCGCCACTTACAATCCTGGACAGCGGCGCTTTACAACCTCAGAGGTGGCAGGTGACTGGCAATGACTGCAGTACCGCGGCACAGGCAGTGGCAGCCCAGAGCCTGTGCTAACGGACTATTGGCCCCACAGTTGCAGCCAGCAGGCATACTATGCCCCAGTCAACCAAGCTAGGTCTTCATCCCATAATCCATGTACCTAATTACATGGATAACTACTCATTTACTGACCCCTGAGGGATGGATGGCTGAGTTGGCCATGTTGGCTGACCGATAGCAGATGGCTTAACTGCAAGGTAGTCACACATCCAGCTAGCAGTCTGGCGCAGGATAGGGAAAGTTCGCCGGCCGAGACCAGCGTTCTAACCACTATGCTACGCCGCCAACCTGTTAGGCCTGTTAGCTATTGTTATGCTACATACCGACACTAGTATTAACCCTAACAAATTGCTAACCTTAACCCTAACTGTTTTATAATTAATTAAATCAGGGTTCTAAATCAGGGTTCATACAGAAATTTGACTGTGGTTTTTCATGATTTTCCAGGACACAACTACTTTATTTTAGAAACTTTTCAAGGTATTTTATACCTCTTTATATAAACAAAATACATTAAAAACTAGCTTCATTTAGATGCAGCTCAACAGTTTTAACTTCCTCTGCCTTTTCTTTCACAGTACGATGCAAACTGTTGGCTTCAGTTACATATTTTATGGCATGTTTAGTTTCTGCCTTTGTAAGCAACATATCTGTAGATGCCTCAAGTGAGCTGATATCTTGCTGCAGCCTCGCTTTCTTCTTTTTCAGTTCCTCAATGTGGTCAGACACAGCCTTCCTCTTTTTGTATGATTGTTCCAGTTCAGCTTTTTTCTTTGATTCTTCAAGGTACAAGTTGTATTTCTGACACTACTTGCAAGCAGGAGTAACTCTCTACAGGCTAATCAACCTGGTCAATGCCACCCACAAACCTCACATGATGGCAACAAGTCTCAGCCTGCAGATGAACGTCTTCAGCTAGCTTGTTTATTGAAACGATAATTATAGGGTCAGATCGTGGCGATCTGACACTATCAATTATTATATTACTTACTGTCAGATCGCCGATCTGAAACTACTTACTGAAAATTGATAGCGTCAGATCATGCGAACGTTATTAGGGCGTCCTAAATCAGCGATCCGAATTTGCCTACCATCTAGGCTTATATAACTGTGATGGGGCTACAACGACGACAAAGGGGAGTTTTGGGAGCAACCCCAATTGTAAAGCGGTTCTCGGCCAACATTTCTAAGTCCCATCGAAAACGGGCCCCAATCAATCAATCACTTTATTATCAACTGTGCACAGTGAGACAAACTAATGTAAACTAAGAAAAAAAATGCACAGTGACGAGCTGCCAGTGAAACAATGTGCTTATCTATTCTGCCCACCCATAATGAAGTTAAATTGTCAGTATGCTGATTAACTCAACTACATGAGGAACAAACAAGCATACAAAACACAAAAATAGTGTTTTTCGCGAAATACGAGGTCTAAATGTTAATTTTGTTTCCTAACCCTGAAAAGGCACATCCTTGTGCGGAACACGTTTGACTACTGTGCCTAAAAATCAGTTAAGGGGCCTGGGCTGTGGACCGTTAAAAGAACCTGGAAAACAGATGTCGAGTATCCTTGATGCCAAATTTCGCACATATGGGGAAAAGAAACCCCTTGAGGTATCATGATTAAATTTCGAATTTGGGTAGATATCTTGGGTGTAATGACGTATGTAACTTGTTGTGGTTATGGCATTTGGGTGTGGTGTGATGTGACGCTATCAGTTATTAAACTACTTACTGTCAGATCGCCGATCTCACACTATCAATTAGAGCATCAAGTAGGCGTCAGATCGCCACGATCTGACGCTATCAATTATTAAATTACTTACTGTCAGATCGTGGCGATCTGACGCTAACACTGTCCTTATTGAAAAGCCTATTTCTACAGCTGCTTGACTCTGTGAAAGAACAAGCAACATTCTGACAACACTCCCCAACTTGCTGTACATGTCTTTGCCAGCCATGGTCTCATGCATCAGGATATCCACTCTGGACTTGACTTGGTCAAAATTCATAAAACAGTCTCATTCCTTGTCAATCATGGAAGCTGCATACTCAGAGTGCTGAAATAATCACCAGTCTAATGAACATCTAAATTTTCCAGGTCAGCAGTCACATTTTCCATGACTTTTCCAGACCTTTCCATACCTATGGTCATTTTCCATGATTTTCTAGACCAGGAAAATTCCAACTTTAAATTCCATGACTTTCCAGACTTTTCCAAGATCTGTACGAACCCTGTTAAAATATAATGTGGTAAACTTTTCAGGCAGACCCGAAGGATGGTAATAATTACCGAAAACTACCGAAATCTACCAAAAACTGAACTACTGAAAACTAACCCTAACCATATCCCCAACCCTAACCTAGCCAAAACCCTAAACACTACAAAAACCCTTAGGCAAACCTTCAAACTCCATAGCCTACCCAAAAAATTATTACCGAGTTTTTGGCAAGTTTTCGTTAACGGTAGTTTTCGGACTTCACAGGTGCAGGCCAAAACCTCTATGCCCGGCTCTATTACATATATGTTAATAACGGAATTATAATAATGTATCAATATACTTCACTACGACTTCCGGTTCATTCCAATTAAGCTCGAAAATCATATATAATTTCCTGATTCTTCCAAAATTTATCCAATCCCATTTTTAAATGAGTTATCTGCAACCATGGATTGCAAACCAGCTCGATCCATGACGTATTTTGCACTATGATTCTCGCAAAGATACGATACTGTGCCCCAGTGTGGTCAGGCCTTTGCTCGGCTAGCGATCATGCTAGACTCGACGGACTCCTACAACGCAGCAAAGAATACGGCTACTGTGCTGACGATGTTCCGACGACGGCCACCGAACTCTTTGCTACAGCTGATCAGTCACTGTTCAAGTATTATTATTATCGTGTGCTAAGAGCCATATGTTGTCAGCCAGTCGACGGCAGCGTCATCTGCTTCATGTAAGCGCAGTAGACCGCCGTCAAACTTGGTTAATGGACAAGAGTTGACGATGTGTGACATTGTCTGGATTTCTCCACAATCACATAGTTCGTTGTCGGTGAAACCC
>Ga0049107_10000556_pt1 | contig 11522 bp, 10 predicted proteins | sample WorMetilPIANOSA1_FD_61187 | JGI IMG/M metagenome (GOLD analysis project Ga0049107, IMG submission 61187) | Marine gutless worms symbiont microbial communities from Max Planck institute for Marine Microbiology, Germany - Olavius ilvae PIANOSA.1 | ecosystem: Host-associated > Annelida > Digestive...
TTTCATATTTTACGGTTTATCGAACGCTTATATCGGTCGTAAAACTGCATACGTTCTGTTTTCATGCAAATAAATCGATTTAATGTACCGCGAAGCGGCGCGAATCGTGCATCGCAGATTATTTACATTCCGCGTTCATTCAAATTCAAATGAGTCACTATGGCTATCAGCTACAGCGAGCCAAGTCGTTTAGTAATAGTTAGTAGACGCTAGCCATCGTAGCCTAACGTAGCCGACTTCGCGTAGCCGTCTACTAACTAAACGCGTCTCAGGCGTCTGTTTATTGGTCACAGTTTTGCCACATCAGCGGCCTTGGCAGAGGCATGCACTCTACTGAGTGTGATGTTAATCACTGAAGACTGTTCTGTCGTACTCTTTTCTTATAGTGATAATATCTCGATCGCCTTTTGCTGTTATACATAATAAGTAAGTAAGTAAGTAAAGATACTATATTAACGTGCGCTCGAAAGCTGGCAGTTAAGCCAGCTTAGTTTAAAGCACGACCCATAATAAAAAAGAAAAAAATAACTAAAAATGAAAAACCGTTGAGCAGAGTAAGTCCGATCCAGTATAGTCCGAGAATGCAGGCCAGATGTCGTGAGTAATAAGTGAATAGACACTAAAGCACATACGGCCATTTGTCATGAAAAGGAATTGAAAACAAGTTTGTGCGGCCGAGATGGCCGTACGATATGCGGCCCTCAGTGTGTCATTGTAATTCGCTAGGTGGCGCGACGTGACGCTCGATAACGGGACGGACGGATAGACAGACGGACAGACGGACAGACAGAGTGCGACGCAATATGCGGCCCCCTCCTAGGGAGGAGGGCCGCATAATAATGGAACAGGAATGGGGGTGCGGTTAAGGAGAAGGTTTGGTTCTGGATGCAGCTTGTGTGGTCTACAGAAATGCAGACACACACACACACACCGGTGCGCCGTGCGTTGATTGATGTTTCAGTTAAGTCCAGTATAGATGGATCTACCATTATGTTCAATTAATATTTTATTGTGCCTGTTAGTGGACGTGCGTGGTCATAACTCGTCGGCGCTACTCTGCAGATCTTGTGTAAATTATGTAGTTAATGGTTACGCACGCCGCCGGTAGCGCTGATCCCATTGCCGTGTTTGGAGGTCCGAGTCCGAGCCTGAATGCCGAGCAATATAAATGTGTTATACTTAAGCTCCGGGACCCGACTACCTCCCAGTTTGACAGTACAGGCCTCGGTTCAGTATTACTTGCAGTGTCATACTGATGAAAAGACAATTATAGCATTATGCCACAATGTCTTGTGCACAAAATAGCAAGCAGAAACTTTTGGGAGGACATGGATATTAAAGTCCCGCTCCATATTATGTGGGGGTCTATCCCTCGTCCCCTTTGGGATGGACGCCAATGCACGCCGCAGTAAGCCACCTTACACCGGGTGTCAAGATCATGCTGCCAACTGCTGGCCAGCGATGTATCTGTTTTCTAGATCTCCAACTGATCACGTATTGTGGTTAGTTCAGAGAATTGCTCCATCGGTTTCGGTCACTGGTTACTCTGCTCTGTTTGACCCTGTCCAGATTACCTTCAGTTCCTGAAGTTTGCCGTAACCCTAACCCTAACCCTAACCCTACCTAATCCTAACCCTAACGTAACGTGATCCGCATTACCAACAAAATCTAATGTTTACACTGCGCGCTAGCTAGCGGCGCAGTGTATTGTAATCGATCCTGTCTGTGTGTTTGTGTGTTTGTGGCGGCCGGGCGGTGTCCGAACCTTACTACAGCCAGCGCGCGCGCAGTGTTTGCGTCTCTCTGAGCGCTTTTTTTCATTTCTTTTGTGGACAGTCCATGTGCCGGTTCCGTCGAATTTTGCGAAATTCGGTTGAATAGTTTTTGCGTAACTCTGCTATTTAACAAACGAGCAATAAAAAGAAAACCTCCTTGGCGCAGGCTACGAAGAAAAGGTAGATGTATATAAGTATGTGTGTGAAACGTGTGTTACGCAGGACGATGACGTACAACGTGAGTGGACCTAATGACGACGCCCGTACATCGATGGAGGACACATCTGATTGGACATTTCATACTTTCACAGGATTTTATAGGATTTTTTTGGCACAGCGTTGTACAGGAATTTTACAGGTTTATGGAATTTCTAACAGGTTCTACAGGCATTCCAAATACATGGCATCTGATTGGACGATTCAGACGGAGGCGATCGAGGACACGATCCTGCGCTGGCTGTGGCGCATAGCGGCTCCCATCCTACTCGGTGTAGGCTCAATCGGCAACGCATTTCCATCTCCCTCCACCCGGGCTGTCATTTTTTCTAGCTTATTAACCGAAACTTGTTGCCGAGATGGATAAACAGGCTAAATGCACTGTAGAGTGCAAATGTGAAATACGGTCACTTCAGTGCAGTATAACGATGTTATGCCGCTAGGTCTCAGTAGTAGCCTAGATTGCTGTAGGAAATGGTTGCTACTTCATGTACCCGGTATCTGTATAGGTTCAATCGGCAACGCTGTGGGACTGCTGGTTCTGGCTGTAACACCTGCCTTCCGAGGTCGTCGAGGCGGTGCCGTAGCGTTTGCCCTGAGCGCCCTCTGTTGTGTTGACATTGGACTACTAGTGACCTCACTACTTCGTCGTTGTATGCTGCACTGGATGAGGGTTTGTTCCGGTTGCGACGTGGTCACTCTTCTCTTCTGTTGTGGAGAAGGTCTTACAGAGTCACAAAGAAATTATTCCAATATCGAGAGAACGCTCATAGATTATCTGTTGTTGCACTGCATAGAGACCATCTGTCTCTATCATGTCTATCATGTCTGGATAGAAACTGGAAGCAGTTTTCCCCCACTTCGTCGTTGTCTGTCATTCTATCTTTTCCAGGACGTCTACTCACCTAAGGTGCCATGTCGTTGTGACTGAATCCTGGAAGAACCTCTAGCTACTTCGTCGTTGTATGCTGCACTAGATGCGGGTCTTATTCCGGGTGCGACGTGGACTCTTCTCTTTGCTGTGGAGAAGGTCGCATAGAGTCAGAACGAAACTGTTCCAATCCCGATAGAGCCCAGAGACCACGTGTCTGGATAGAAGCTAGAAGTAGTTATCCCTACTTCGTCGTTGTCTGTTGCACTGGACCGGGTTTGATGTTCGAACCGCGTCACCACTCACCTGTAGACTGCATTTCTTCCTTGTCCACTCATCAAAATCATCATCACCATCATCATCATCATCATCGGTCACGCTGACTGACTTGAACTTTCTTCTTCATGTGCATCTCCTCATCTTGCTCAGTTCTTGCTCACGTTTTCTTTATGTTCAATTTTATCCGGTCTTTCATCTTTGTCGTGTCAAACTGTTCTTCGTCTTCTTGCTGATCGTGTTAGACTTTACTATTTTTATCCCAGTATACTCTGCTTATTTTTGGTTCAAATATATTGCCTGTTCTTGGTAAGTTATTTGTTCTGCTTCTCATCCCTTTCTTGACTTTGCTTAACTGTCCAATGTACTCTGCTTATTTTCGTCACCTTGACGCAGTCTTGTAATGCAATGTAATGCTATATTAACGTGCGCTCGATAGCTGGCAGTTAAGCCAGCTTAGTCTACCGCACGACCCACTCTTCATGTGCATCTCCTCTTCTTGTTCAGTTTTTCTTATGTACGTTTTACTGATCATTTTCGTCACCTTTTCATTTGTTATTTTTTCTTCTTGGCCATGTTAGTATTTATATACAGTATGTTCTTGCTTATTTGTATTAAAAATCTCCTCTTCTTGGTCAGTTTTCTGGTGTATTTCTCGAAAGTGTTGATTCTGGCCTATTCACAACTTTGGTGTACTTACTTTCTTCCTTGGCCACTACTTTAGTCAGCTGTCGTCACTCACCATTGCCTTGCTGTCAGCTGATCGTGCAGTCGTGGTGTGGCGGTCGGCACCTGGCTCTGGACTGTATGGTCGTCGACGTATTGCCACCATCTGGACCGTGGTTGCCGGCGCTCTTAGCGCCGTCAACCTTCACTTCTTCTGGACTGCACAACACGCCACGACGGAGCGGCTAGCGTACACACCACCGCGTCTACTACCCGGTCGACATCCGGTCGTGGTTGGGGGAGCTAGCAGAGATAACAATGATCTAATCTGGACTGCAGAACACACCAGTCTGTCGCCCACATTGAACAACGAATTTTTGACGACTGGTTTCACTATCGAAAACGACGTGTTGATGCCAAAACCAGAGTCAAGTACCGCCTATTATAATTACTCAGCGCCGCAGTCAATAACCACGTACGCTTTTACGTCGTCGCCATCTCTTTTTCCTCTCAGAAATGGAAGACAACAACAATTCCATGGATGGACATTGTTACTGGCCCAGATGTGAATAAGCACATAGATTCCGTAAGAACAACAGTTTACTTAGCTAGAGGCGCGTCTAGATGGAATCGATTTGCTACAAGCTTATCACCAGCACGCAGTCGATAGACGAGATAAAGAGACGGAGAAATCTCTTTTTCCTCTCCCTGAGAAGGTCAGCGAACTTAGAACCTCGAGGTTTTCTGCCGCCACAGATGTGTATCCTGTTAGTGCAAGTCATTCTGTTGTTTCGTCAATGGCGTTACAATGGGCGGCTGATAATGACGCCAAGTACTGCCTCACAGCACCCAGATATATCCGCTTCTACCTCGGCGTCTGGTACTGGGTCGACATTACCTTGTGGGCAATCGGTCCTTTCGTCACGATTATCGTCAGCAACGTCGCCATCGTGGTTCGGCTGATGCGTTTCGGCGAGCTGAAAGGCTCCGTCGAAGGCCCGAGAAACCGGCGGCAATCTCAAGCCACCGCCAGCCTCGGTCATTCGAAATCTTCTTCGTTGTCTTCGTCCTCGTCAGTTCATGCAGCCAGGACTTCCGCCATCAGCTGATCGAGTTTTATTTACTTGCAGGACAGGTGCTTGAAAACGGGCCAGTCGTTCTTCTGAAATAAATTCTTTCATGTCTTCCCGTGTTCCAATCGCTGTACAAGTAGCAGGACATCCGCCATCAGCGGACCATGTGGAACAATGGAAGTCCTTTTCCGTTTCCATCTACCACTGTGAGCTTGTTCTGTTATGGCGACAGACCTAATGCAGAATAATATTGTGTTTTACTGCAGCGTAAGCGTTTAGCTCGAATATAGACAATACAGTAAAATACAATATTTACCGCGGACCATTTGGAACAATGGAAGTCCTCTTGTCTCATGCCAGTCATATAGTTGAACACATCTGAAGGCTTCGGGAGAGTTCTTAGACTATATGACGCAGTACATAACATGCGGCAATAGATGCAGCTAGCAGACATAGCGTAGCGTCTGTTGTTGGACTGATCTTCGCGGATCCGTGGTTTCGTATAGATGAAAATTTCTTGAGACTACTTTGACTAGTTGACGTATAACACAGAAAGTTCGAAGGGTGAAGTGTATACTAAAAGACTTGGCCTCATGGATAATGGCGATGCAGCTAGCAGACATAGCACTGGAGGCACAGTGGACGAGGTTGAGGAGTACTTCCGCCATCAGCGGACGCAAAAGACGCGTGACGTCGTCCACGATGATATTGCTGGTTGTCAGTTTCGCGTTCCTGGTCACCAACTCGCCGATGGTCGTCTGCATGTTGTGGTACGACACTTGGCAGAACCGCGCCAGTACGTTACGTGACGTGGCCCGGCTTCGTCTCTTCCAGGGCACCTGCACTGTAAGTAAGTAAAACAATGCGATCCAACGCACCAACGGTCACAGCTTTTAAGGTATCACGAAGAGGCGCTGTAACAATTTTCTTTCATTGCTACCTTATTGCTTAAACTTTCTCCAAGTACTACAAGAAGCACCGATACGTGTGCATCTACTTTGTGGCGGTAGTTACATATTATTATTACCTTTCTTTTCAAACTACTCTCTAAAAGGTTTGAAGAGGCGCTGTAACTATAAATGTTATCACCTTTCTTCCATACCTTTCTTCCACGTTTGTACTGTCTAAAACAGCAATTTCCTTGGATATGGCACGTATACGTGATTTGCTGACGATGTGCGCTACATCCTGACAAGGTATCGCGAAGAGGCGCCAACAAATGTGAATCATTACTTTGTTGTAACGCCACACGTGTATACCGTATATCTATTTCGCCTCTTCCAGGGCACCTGTAGTATTCTCTCTTCCAAGTAGTAACATTCGTACTATAACCGATTAAAATAGGTTACCGCCAGGAAACGACTTTCCCGCCCCAACGCCCTGAATTAATTCCTGATCGCCTTACTTTATTTTGGAAAACTAATACTTTCCAGGGCACCTGAGTGTTCTACCGTCAAAATATAACCTGCTCTATTCTAATATACTTTGACTCTTTCTGGGAAAAAGTTTTCTTCAAAGGTTCCCGACGACTTCCACAGTGACTTCCTTGTCCCAATAAACTGTCGCTGTTTCCAGGGCGCCTGTAGTGTTTTGTCGCTGACTGGAAACGCGTCCAATTTTGCTTTGTACTGCCTCGGCGGATCGAGATTCCGTCGGGCCCTGTATGATGCTGTGAGTGGCTGGGTAGTGGTGTGACTTCCAGGTGCACCGCTGCAATATCTTGTAGGTGGTTCTGTGTGGTGTAGTGGGTGGCTGGGTAACAACGTTGACGGCATGGTGTTCGACGTTGTGTTTCCCAGGGGCAGTTCATAGCGAAACCATTTCTTCGAGACCACCCACCAACGATCACCTTAGACTCACGCCATATCGCGCCGCCGACTGATACAAATCAGTGATGTTAAAGTCTTGGTCTTGGTCTTGAATTTGTTAACGTCACACGGGTGAAAGTTATGCGTGGTGGCATAGGGAAACAGAAAATTTCAAACCTGCGTCAGACATTCAAACAGTTTATCAGTTTGGTACACAATATACGCAGTTTCCGATGTATATTATGTCCTATGACTGTGCGTATTCTAGACTTTGAAGCATTTAGACAGTCTGGTTTTTCAGGTCAATCTTAGTCTTGAGGGCTAACGTCACTGATACAAAGACATCTGGTCAGGGAGCTTAGCAGTGTCTAAATGCATGTCTTTCTCTATGTCTGCTGATCTACGCAGGACAAGAACAACGAAGGAGTATAAAGCTAAGGTGCAGGACCTATTAAATCGTCATTGTCAAAGGTTTAAAGTTTCATTTACAAACATCTTTACCAACGGCCGTGAGAGACTGACAGAGTGAGTGAGTGAGTACGTGAAGAGCATGGGGCAATTGTCCCCGTGGTGCAGGCGCCTTGCGCGGCTGCGTAGTCTTTCTGATCCTGGATCAATACGTTACGTCAGTTGATCGTTGATGACGACGTCCAAGTCCGGTGATTCCATTCACACGTTCGACATGTGATTGCGGTGCCGGGAATTGGCTGTCTTTCCGTCGTTTTCTGTGTAATCCACATCGCGCTCGTTCATCGCCTGTGGTTGGTTGCCATGCGTGTAAAACGCAGTTCGCGCTGCAAGGCTTAAAATGCGTTTTTCCGAGTCTCCTCTCGATTCTCTTGCCGATTTTTGCTTATCGGTGGATGCTGCGCTCTGTGTGTTTGTTTTATGTTTTGTGAAATAAACATTGCGCATTTTCTTTAATTTTTGTCGCACTCTCGAGTGCTCTTTGACCCATTGCCAGGCCAGTGGACTCCAGTACGCAGCTCTATGAACATGATGTCACACCTGAGAAAGCTATTTTAGTCTTCGCTTGTGGTTGTCATCTCGCCAGCTAGGTCATACCACGACAACGCCGGATAAGCAGACGCGGACACACGCGGATACGACAACTTCCGGTCTACCATCGTCACCAATGACAACGCCAGACAACAACAACAACAACAGGGTCTGCATCGGCAACGACAACTACTTCTGCTTCGGTTTCAGTTTCTTGATGACCTGAAAACGTTTTTGTCTGACTTACGTACAAGATCAGTGGCGGATTTAAGGCGGGAGCGGAGGGGGCCATGCCCCCTCCTTCGCCTCGCCAACCGTCCGTCTAGTCTGCTGCACGATGATTAGTCACCATTATGGAAGTTATCAAAGACACTCTTTCATAATATGCTGCGGTGTTTCAGTTTATTGCTACACATTCACCAGTTATGTTTGCCTTTTAATCCTAGTTGGCTGGCTTTGCAGTACTTTTTTGCCCGCGAGACGACGCTTTTGCATTTAAACCAAATAGCTGAACTGTAAAAAATAGTGTCCAGAATGCACTAAAGTCACCATTTTGAGACCCAAAATCGAAACAATTTTCTAAGGGAGCATCGCCCCCTCCCCAGACCCCTTCCGCAGTGGGGAGGGGACACCCCCTCCCCACACTTCACCCCTCGGCGCCTGCGTCGCCTCGATCCTCGCGCCTACCGCACTCGAACTAGGCGCCTGCGGCGCCTCGTCCTTGCCCGCGTTTGTAAATCCTGGATCCGTCACTGTACAAGATCATACTTATCGTATTTCATTATAATATTTGAAAAACCTCTAACGCAGTGTGCGTTAGAGGTATTTAATAATGTAATTTCGCTACATAAATTAACATTTACTTACTTACTTTCTTCCTTTCAACTTCTTTCTTCCAGGTGTTATTTATCCTTGTATTTCGAAGCGATCATTCTGATACCGGTCTGTGTATTTATGATGGCTCAGAGTTCGATGAATGCCCATTGTTTGCTGAGAAATTTTCACAAAGCGTTAAACGATGCGCCGCCTGGGAAATCAGACTAGAACACACGATTAACTAAAGCGTATAGACGCAGATGTTTATAGCTATTTGCCTTGAGCAGCTATAAACTCCCGTTTCCTGGCAGTGGTACGTCAATTAGCTTGTTCTTGAAGGTCGGCGGCGCGCCGCTGACACTGTGCTGTTAAAGGCATAAGTTTACGTGTAGCCTATGTCGTAGTAAGGTCCAGGTCCAGAAATGTAGTATTTTGCATGTTGTTGTTTTTCTACCTGTTGTCGATGTTGTTATTGTGATTGTGAAAGTAATTTCGACCGGTTGACAACAGTGTAAAACTGCAAGAAAATCATTAATGTACAAAGGTTACTCAGCGTCAACTTTACAGAACCGTTTTATCTATTACAATATTTTAGTGATTTATAATGTATTTATGTGATTTGTTGTGTATTTGTGTGTGTGCGGTTTTTTGTATGTCAACATGTTTGTAATATTTCCTCAGTCTTATTTCTTTATTTTTATGAAAACAAATTTATTGCGAATATGTTGGCCTATACAATCCATATTACAGCGTTTGCGTAAAGCGACTAAAATTTAGAGATGTGACTTTGTCGGTTTCTCCTGGGCGTTATTGGTTTCAGAACTCGCCAAGATAGCTAACATTATTCCTGCCACGTATATCATCTGCGGCAAACAATATCCCGTCAGCGTGAAATTAATGACAACACGTGACAACATCGACACATCGACGGCGGACCGCACAGGTGCTAGGATCTTCAGAAATTTGGTCCGCCACGAGGCCGCAACTCCGTAACCGGATTCGCCGATTTGATGGCTACCACCGACCGACTAATAAACCCTGCATCACAACGGGAACCGCATCAAACATTAATCAGCATTACATGCTCAGGTCGGATCAACCGGTGAGCCGCGAGTGGATGCATTTACGGTAAAATCCTAATAAATTAATAGTGTACTGCAGGCCGGCTGACACAGACAACTCAGCGTGGGTTTCATCTATCTGGTGTCTACCGTAATCCACGAGTTCCCGGGACTCTCGGCTGTTAATTTTGCAGTGACCACAGCACGGAGTTGTTGATCTGTCCCTGATGATGAATAATGCCGTGCTTACAACTACGATTCCACTTCGATTCGACGGCCATTCGACTGCTTATCAAAGGTCATTAAGGTCACAGTGACGTAACCCGCTAGCCGCAGTCACGCTGACCTGTTTAGTTATTTATGACGCAGTGGAACATCCCGGTCGTAACGTAGGTCGTCGAATGGTCGTAGCGCGGTCGAGTTGCAGAGGAATCGAAGTCGAATCGTAGTTGTAACCACCGCATTAGTCAAAAGCGACATTGAATTTATGCACATCCATCTCACCGGCTTACAACATATGGTCGTCGGGCCTTTTCTGTAGCCGGTCCGATGTTTTGGAACTCACTGCCCAGACATCTGCGTGACCTGTCACATACTGATGCTGTTTTTGGATGATTACTAAAAACATTTCTTTTCTCAGAGTACTAGTGTACACAGTGCATCAGAGACACTTGCGACGATGCGCTATATAAATTACTTACTTACTTACATTCGCTATACATCGTAGACTAAGAAACTCGAAGGACATATGCGGGATGCTCATCTCCCTGACTTAGGTCGTTGAACCCGTAGGCGGAAATACCACTATTGTCTGTGATGCATGGCCAGTGTGACAGCAGACACATGCGGTTACCTACCCAGCTTATACCGGAACTCACTGCGCCTATCCACGGATGCATCACAAGACTGATTTCATCCTGTCCCGGCATGGCTTTAGAAAAACGAAACTGACAGGAAAACTGGGGACAAGGTAGGACAAGGTCCGAAGGGCCGAGAGCGGCGGTTGGGTTCTCGGAAAGGTGCAGCGAGCCCCTCCCCACTAGCTACTGGTCTGAGGGAACCAGTGCTTAAAGTGAGGGGGCCAGGGGGCTCAGCCCCTGCTCCGATTTGAGCCCCTGCAATAGTATGAGCCCCCTGATTGAATCTATAAATTGTTATGTTATGCCCAAATAACGCTAAATTAGTTGGGTGTGGAATGGGTATGGGGTTTGCTCCAACCTGACGTCGTCAGGTGACCCCCCTGCTTCACATGACCACTTTAACCACTGGAGGGAACGATGTAAACTTCCTCGGCGATAAATGGTTGTCCTATATTTTAAGTCTTCCAGTTGGCTTTTCCTGGCAAATGAGAGGTTGTTTTTGTGAATGCCAAACAGACTGAAAATGCAAAGGCAATGTGGTGAGAGGATCTCGTACAAACAAAGCGCAGAACCATACAAGTGGGCTTCATCAACAGAATCAAGTAAACTAAATAACACTTTCGTCAGCGCATCAAGAATGAGACCTGCTGCGATTTCTGGAATCTACATAGTTACGTAACGTAACAAGCGAGAAGAGTGGATTGTCTAGCGAAGCTGGTGCTGTAGACGCTGCTGGCTCGGGCTATAGCTTCTTGACGATATGCATTCTCCGAGGGTTGTGCATACCCTTCTGAGGGACCATGACCTACATGACCCACGGAGTACATGAGCTCCGTAAAATCCAGTGGCTACAAAGAAGGTCGATCCTGTCGGCAATACTAATGTAGATCCTAGTTGTAGCACGGTGAAGTATATTCCAAGTGTGATTGTCAATATTGTTGACAGGATAGCTGTTTTTCGTTTTCCAAATAATAAACTGTGGTGTAAGTAAGTAAGTAAGTCTGAATATTTGTAAACGGCGCCGAACTCGCTAAACAGTCACAACGGCGCCGGACGAACGGTGCTGAGCCCACCTGCCAGCAGCAGCGTAGACTACTGCTG
>Ga0049107_10000557_pt1 | contig 11520 bp, 6 predicted proteins | sample WorMetilPIANOSA1_FD_61187 | JGI IMG/M metagenome (GOLD analysis project Ga0049107, IMG submission 61187) | Marine gutless worms symbiont microbial communities from Max Planck institute for Marine Microbiology, Germany - Olavius ilvae PIANOSA.1 | ecosystem: Host-associated > Annelida > Digestive...
TGATATATTTCTTTTTTTTCCGCCCATCACTCAATCATGTTCTGTTTCCGATGTTCTGTTTACTGGTGGAAGGGGAGTGTCAGATTTTAATGTTTTAAAATATTATTAGTAAAATTCGGTTAATATACTAAACGAATGTCTGCATATTCTAATTGACTGCAGCCAGCTCTCCAAAACCTATTACAACGTGTTGTTCGGTTCTTTCACCCGAGATCGTCATGCCCAACGCATATATCTGCAGACGTTTGCGGTAGACGAAAATCACTTGTAAAGCCAGTGATGCAGCAGAATATATCGAGTTGTTTGGTTATTTCACCCGAGATCGTCATGCACGACGACGCATATATCGGGCCATATATATATCGGCGGACGTTCAGAAAATAACATTAAATGCGTCGTGCATGACGATCTCGGGTGAAAGAACCGAACAACTCGATATATTCTGTCGCGTCACTGGCTTTACAAGTGATTTTCTCAGTTTCATAGATGTGTAACTTATTCAGTTCTTTCACGGAGCCCTTCAATTGTGTTTCAACTGATCACATTTGTTACAAGAAGTTACAGGCACCATCAGCTGGTATGCCTTCATGTTTGCTTTTAGCATCAGCAGTCCAGAGACATATTTAATACAGTATAGGCCTAATGCCTTTGCAGTTCGTCTGAAAGTTTGTTGCACCGTGCAGTCTCAATCTGACCTCCAATTCTGAAGTATCTTTATCATAGTCCAGAGCCTGTAACTGGACTACTCTGGAATAGTAGTGTAGTCCAGTTACAGGCACTGGATTGCAGGCACTGGATTATGATCTAGATAGCCCCGCTGTTCCTAGTATCTAATCATGTACAAACCTATCTTTTCCCAATGCTATCTTTACCTTACCTTTGGGCAGACAGATTTTTGGACAGTCCAATGCTGAGGCCATACGCAGAATTTGCCCATTGCACATCCCTGATGTAACCAAAGGTCAAGAGAACCTCTCAGAGGTTCTGCGAACCGTAAAAGAGTTGCAGGTCCGAGATGGTATAAATCTTAAGTTTGCAGAAAATGCGCCTCAAAGAGAGAATGTCTCAACAGCATTGTTCCAGGGCACTTGCCCTAGAAATGAAGTGATGTTGCGATCTTCCTCCAAACACACAGGACATAGAGGATCTGTGCGTGTTTTTACAAGAATAAGATGCCTGTTAAGCGTTATATGGCCCGTTAGTAGCCGTACAAGTACATACAGATTGCGTCTCTGAAGGTGCAGAGCAAAACGTGTCAGACGTTTGTCTGGGCCATGAATGAACTTGTGGGTAATTACCCTATGGGTAATTTCTACAACTACAGATGTTCCTTATCTGCCCAAGAATAGACGTTTGTACGAATCATTTTCTGGGAGATCTCTATGACTGGTTCAGGGCCTTCTGGACTGAGAGTAGCTAACTTAACTTAGTTAAGCTAACTGGTCAGCTATTTCATTTCCAGTCACATTAGAGTAACCCAGAACAGTTATCATTGAAAAACCCTTTCAAAATTATATAGTAGAAAATGCAACCATGATCAGATAATCTTCATCAATCTGTATCTAGATTACAAATTGGATCATTCTCAACAGTTACTCAAGTGCCCTTATCCCAAGAGCTATCCAACCAGAAAATGTCATCAAAATCCATCTGCAATCAATATCCTGTCAACAGTCCAAAATCCTGGGTTTTCCAGATCCACGAGACAGACTACCATCCAAATCACTCTCAAAAGTTAGCCATTTTTTCCTGACCTATAACTGTCAAATGAGAAAATTTCAACGAGATCCGTCTATAAACTTGTGACTTATCCTCCTCACAAACACATACAACATCAGCAATGCAAAACCTCGTGCTGTCAGCTTAAACTCACAAAACTGCCCAGGACAGCATGCACTTACCTCAGCATTCCATGAGCTATAGTTGGTCTCAATGTCGTTTTTCCAAAATGAGTGATGTGACGGCGATGCAAACTTTGCTTAGTGAGTGAAACACCGACACGGATGTCTCTGTCTTCAATGCACAGAACTACTTCAATGTCAAAGTTGTCAAGGTCCACATTCCAGCCAAAATAATCTTGTATAGCACTGCCAAAGTTAGCAGCAGCAGCAGGTGACTGGAAGCAATGATGTTCGCCAGTTCTGTGACATGTTGCACGAAATGACGGCAATGTCGTTTCCTTTGCCTGTACACTTTCCTTTGACACACCGACACTAACTTCTGTTTCACTGCAGATAATATCATGTCCAACCATTGTGACATCATCAGTGCTATCTGCACATTTCTTGGTGTCATCCTCTGAATGTGACCTGGTATGCTTTTCGCTGGTGCAATTTTCATCAATACCTTGCACACTGTTCACTGTATGCCCATCATCTTTACTACCATCACATAATTGTTCGCTGTAGGTTTTACAATCCACAACACACGGCCCAAAAGCAGTGTATGACACATTCAACCCTTCAGCAGACTCTACATGTCTCCAGTCTTCCTTCACAGTAGAAATATCTGCTTTTGGAACAGTGACACTGTGTGGAAAATGAACAAACATTGACCAAACTTTCAGTGCTGTACTCCAGTCAATAAGTGGCACTAAAGCCTGAATCTGTTGAAGAGCATCATCCTACAATACAAGACCTGCATTATTGCTACTGTGCTTGTCAGATTGTCTACCATACAGATTTCCATTTGTTCAAGTTCATAATATCAATATTTTTTTGCAAGTGACAAGTTTACTCTGGATGCTTTTACATAACATTATACTAATGCCAAATTTAACTTTGTGAAATCAGCCCTGTTCTTGATAAGTTTTGCGCCCCATTAAACAAAACTGATTTTTTTATTCAACTGCTAAGGCTGTCTCATCAGAAACGGCTTCAGTCAGTAACAAGACCACATCAAAACCAGATGCAACAATTAACAAAGGCAATATACATAAACGATTTTTGATGGTGCACGTTAATTTCATTTCAATTCCTTCAATGCATTAATAATGTTTGTTCAGCGACACAAAGGGTGTTCCCAATAAATTTCTATGACCTACAGACCTTTATATTATACACCCACTTTTGTAACTTTCTATCACAGTGCATATAGCACTCATGTATTGCAGTATACATCAACTGAAATTGGTTTACTGGTTACTCACTGCTACATTTAACAAGAAGCTCAGCTGATGCTGACAAACCCGTGCGACGTGTTTAGAGGTCAGTCAAGGTCACCAAACATAGTGCCATTCCATATGTTAGGTATAGTTTCCTCTTGTGCAATAGTAATTATGTCTTAAAGATGTGCCGTTTTTCCAATATTCGACTTCGAAAAATGTTGTGACCTTGAAATCCGCATCACAGGTCACTCGAGGTCATTGACAGTGGTACCATTCGATAGACTGCATATGACTTCCTTTTAGTGTTCTATAGAAACTTTGTCCCTAAGACGTGCCATTTTTGAGATATTCGACTTCAAAAATGTAGTGACCTTGAAAACTGGGTAAGGGTCCGTCAAGGTCATTGGAAATATCGCCATGCAATAGAGCGCATACGACTTCCTATTGAGGTTTTATAATAACTATGCCTCTATTTCGTGTCGTTTCTGAGATATTCAATATCAAAAAATGCCGTGACCTTGAAATCTGGGGCAGAGGTCACTCAAGGTCACTGAAAGTGATACCATTCAATAGTTTATGGTTTCCTATTAGTGATCTTTAATAACTGTATCCCTAAGACTTTTGAGATATTCGACTTCAAAAATGCCGTGACCTTGAAAACCGGGTTAGTGGTCAGTCAAGGTCATTGAAAATATCACCATTCGATAGAGCGCATATGACTTCCTATTGACGTTCTATAGTATCTATGGCTGTATCTCGTGACATTTCTGAGATATTCAATATCCAAAAATGTTGTGACCTTGAAATCGGGGTCAGAGGTCATTCAAGGTCATTGAAAGTGGCATCATTTGATAGCGTATGGTTTCCTATTAGTGTTCGTTAGTAACTTTTCCCTAAAATGCACCAGTTTTTAAAAAATCAACTTCGAAGTATACCCGGGTTTGGGTCACTCGAGGTCATCAAAAATGATAGTATTCAATCCGGCACCCACGACTTCTATTAACGTTCCATAATAACCATCGATCTATCTCACACCGTTTCCGAGATAAACGGCGATTTCCGTCGAAAATCGCCAATTTTTCCCCACCTCGTGTATTTATAGCCCCCGCTGAAGGGGTTACCTGTGGAATTGGGTATCGGCGCGGGGTCAGAAGAAACTAGAATGATGGGGCTACCAGATGGTCGAAAAAGTTTTAAGATAGGTTTAACCGTTTAGACAAAATACCGGCGTGTGACAGCCAGCCATCCAGCCAGGCACGTTGCGGCAGCAAGTACCAATGCTCATCAATAAGTAACTACACTGAGCTTAGCAAGTAATCATTGAGAAGGACAGAAGGCATATGTCAAAGCCATCTAGTCTATTTTCCATGAAATTTCTATGACTTTCAATGACCAAGGTCTGTTGTCATGACTTTCCAGGAATGGAAGAGTGGAATCAACAAGAAAGTTAACTATCACAAACTGAATCAGCAGTATGAGCATATGTAGAGGCCAGTGGGGCCACAGAAATTTATGTCCCCAGAGGTTATGCCCACTAGGGAAAGGGGACATGGCAGATCCTGTAAAAACTTTCCTCTCACCTAGTTTGGTCATCTTGCAAAATTTGGTTGATGTGTCATAACGTGTGGGCATATGTACGGAGGTTCTAAAATATGAGGAACCAGTGCCTGCCCCTTGAGTTGTGGGGCATGGTGACCCTAAAACGTGCATCTTCTCTAAACTGGTTGCCATGCCGAATCCAATCACTTTATACCAACCCAAATGAGAATACGTGGGGCCCCAAAAACTTTTCAGTAACTACAGAAAGTTTCCTGACCTTTAATTTGGTCACCGTGCAAAATTTAGTCACTGTAGACCAAAGTATCCCCCAAAATTGGGAGCGCTGGGTTGGTGGACGCAGCTGACCTCCTGGAAATAAGCCCCTCCCCAATGTCGGTTATCGTACTGAATTTGGTCAGACAATATGACCAAAATATTGTGCCCATCAGGAACTTAGTTACCTTTCAAGATCACTCACGGTCATCAGAAGTGACACAGTTCAGTCAAGCACCTATGACTTCTTGTTAGTGATCTATAGCAATTATTGGTCTGTCATACGGTGTCCCAGAAATACGGCAATTTCAGTTGAAAAGTGCAACATTTTCGTACCACATGTGTTTAACACCCATTGATGGTCGTACTGTCGAAATTTTATAACGCTCTTTGGGATCGCAAAGTTAGAATGATTCACTACCAGGCAGTGAAAAAGATTGCTGCTATCTATAAACTCTAGTATACCATACCATACCTATATCATTTAGACACAATACCACAACCTGACAGATAGATGGCTCACATATTTATCACAACTACTCAGACACTCGTCAATAACGCTCACACAAAAATTCTGCAACTTTCCTGCTTGCAATATAATTCTACTTAAGGTGACGGAACCAAAGCACTCAGTGCAGCTTCAGTGCAGCACATTTTGAGCACATGCAAATGTAAGGTAAAGGAACATGGGTAGGGTGCTCATCTCTCTCACGTAGGTCATTGAGCTCATAGGTGGATAAACCATGTGTCTGTGACTCATGACCAGTGCGACGCCAGACCTATGGTAACCTTTCCAGCTTACGCTTTTACCAACTTACACTTGCCCAGGATTGCACCCAAAAGCATGGTGACGGAAGCCAAACCTGTTGATTGCAAGTCCACCAAGCTACACGCAAGCAAATGTGCAGCAACACTATTTGAAGTAAACCAGAGATCACTGTCCATGAAAACAGCACTAGTTATATGGTTCACAGCGTATGGTGGCACCATCTAGTGAACATTGACAAAGTGTGGTGATGCTATGAACACTTTTCTGCTGTGGCCTTCGGGAGAACCTGGAAAACTCGGGGAATTTCATTTTCCCAAATTTGTAAGCACCCTGGTTACTTGGGTAAGAGTTGGTATTGGGTACAAGACGGTTTGGGTACAAGTTGGTAGTAGGTACGAGTTGGTCAGGGTACGACTTGGTGTTGAGTATGAGTTGGAATGGGTACGAGTTGACCGGCACCCGGTAATCCTGCTCTGTGATCGGTATCACAGAGCAGGATTACCGGGTGCCGGTAGTGACGTAAGCTTAAGTCACCTAGAATCGACCTCTTCCATGGTCCTCAAGTCACACACACAGGGAGGCCGTAGTTCTGCTGCTATCCCGGATGTAGAGGTTCGACCGGAAATATAATTAAGACAGGAACTGGAAATAGATAACGCGGCGGAAATTGAGGTTTCCATGTCTGCTATCTGTGATGGAGGTTCGGGCACCACTAGACTGTACATCCCCCGAAACCGCTAGGACAGCCTGAAAAGGTCAGTGAGTATGTAACTGCGGACAGACCCAAAACTGCCACTGCGTTTCCAGCTAGTCAGGAAGTTGTTGAAGAAAGCAACCCAAATTATACCACCAGCTCGAACCCTTCCATTCCTCACATTTCAATCCATGATTTTTAAGTCCACAAGCTTGCAGTGCTTTTTGTAAATTGCAGTGTGACTTTTGGACAAAATGGAAAAGAGTGGTGATTTATGGTAGGTAGGTAAGAACTGTAAGACACCGGTTAACTTGTCACTGATAAGTTACCTGTAACAACGTTTAACTTACCAGTGAATGCTGAAGATTTGCCCTCCCCCGACAAAAACGACATGCACCGGAGATTTCTCCCCTCTCACCGGAGACATACCCAAAGTTTTGCCTCTACTGCCGTCTGCTCAGTTCGAGACAAAGTGACACAGAAGCAGGTCCACTGCATGACATCACCACGAAGCCCTGATTTGGTATGTGAATGTACAAGCAAACTTTACAGACAACCAGTTCTTCCAGATTTTTGCCATTTTTAACGTTGGGAATTTTTTTGTAAGTCGAACAATCTGCTCTGTGCTGCATAAGCGATCAGCGATACAGCATAATCGATGACCCAAGATAAAAAAATTTTTGCAGCTGCCCCGTCTTAGGGGGGGGGGCGACTGCCGCGACTGCTCCCTCTGGTTACGCCACTGTCTTGTATTCCCCATATTAGTCAGTGACTTGTTTTTAATTTTATAATCTTTGGTCTACAGGCATGTTGCTTGGGTACGAGTTGGTATTGCGTACGAGATGGTTTGGGTACGAATTAGTCAGGGTACGACTTGGTATTGGTATTGGGCAGGGTACGACTTTGCATGGGTACGAGTTGACTGGAAACCGGATTACCTCAAGGTCATCATATGAACCCATTGTGTGTACAATTGTACACACACACACACAACTACACACACACACACACACACATATACATACACATAGACACATATCTACAGCCATACAGCTGGTTGCACAATGTCCATGTGCACTGCATGGGCAATGGTACGCAGTATATTAGCCACATTTAACCCTCACAACTAAACGGTAACAGAAATTCACGTGAAACATACCAGTGAGCTGGAAAATTGAAAATCAGGAAATCGACCAACAACAACCATGACATTGTCAATAGTGCAAAGACGAAGAATCTAAAAATAAACAATCAACAACAAAACTGTGCACATACTAAACAAGAAGGTCAGCTGTTGCAAATACACCACACATCAGCATTCACATTCATGCACGCACGCCTGACTAGTCTGGTTCCAATCCTAACAGTTGTCTGAATTCTTCATACATACATACATGTCTTTGTTTGAGCTTGTCAAAATGCAAGCCAGCACATATAATATCAATCGAGTATAGTGACAAAATCCAAAGTCTCTACGATTAGGTTAGCAAACAACACTAACAGTAAATGATATAAAATATAAAATATAAAATGAGAGCTAATAAATGTCTTCATACAGTTTTCTAATTAAAAAGTTTTTGTTATCTGGCTTGATTGTTAATTGTCTTTGGTGGCGTCTTGGTCTAAGTTGTAAGTGTTCGACAAAGACGGCAGGAGGAGATGATGGATGACATGACTTTCATCATCCAGTATTGCCTGAAACAGTGAGTCCTCATGTTGACCGACCAGCTGTGTGATTGTCGGTTCGTGTTGAAGGTACAGGTTTAGCCGGACACCCCGTCGAACGAACGCTTCCAGTCGTCTCTTGTCATCCGCCGTGGTGAAGCCCCACCAGGCAGGCACTGCATACAGCAACTTTGCAAGAACAACCGACTTGTAGATGGTTCTTAACTCATCCCATGACTTCGAAGAAGCTTCAGTGCATCGACTGCGCACATCTGCTGATGACGTCACGCACATGTTCACTAACTGACAAGTGATTGGTCACTGTGACGCCAAGCATTTTGATTGATGTTGTGCGAGCGATTTCCGGTAGAGTCGGTGGCAGATCAGTCTTCACTTCAGTATGGCGTACTATACAGGTTGAAAGTTGACATAAACGCATTAGTCTAAATGGAGGTGCTGTCGGAAAACTGATACGTTTGATACGTTTGATCAACTCAGACGTAATCAGAATATAGATGAGCGGATGCTAGGTTGAGAATCGAGTGGGAGTGGGGTGTGGGGAGGGGGTATCCAGCAGAATCACGAACCGTCAATCTGTCATATTTATGGAGTCGACTTACTTCTATTACGTCGATCACTGACAGACACTGACAGATGTAACCATGTTAGGCCCATATCAGAACAGAAACACTGACAAGTGTGTCATGTTGCTGGGTTAGCACATTGACTGCAGTCATTCATTTGCAGTTCAGACAATAAGCTCAGCTGATGCTGACAAACCCGCGCGACGCATTTAGCGGTCAGTCAAGGTCACCAAACATGATAGTACCATTCCATATGTTAGGTACAGTTTCCTCTTGTGCAATAGTAACTCTGTCTTTAAGAGGCGCCGTTTTTATGATATTCGACTTCAAAAAATGTCATGACCTTGAAATAGGGGTCAGAGTTCACTCAAGGTCATTGAAAGCGGTATCATTCGATAGATCGTGTATGGTTTCCTATTACTGTTCTTCAGTAACTTTGTCCCCAACACGCACCGTTTTTTTAGATATTCGCCTTCAGTAATAACCAGACCTTGAAATCTGGGCCAAAGGTCACCATTCGATAGAGCGCATACGACTTCCTATTGACGTTCTATAGTAACTATGGCTCTATCTCGTGTCGTATCTGAGATATTCAATGTTGAAAAATGTTGTGACCTTGAAATGGGGTCAAAGGTCACTCAAGGTCATTCAGAGCGGTATCATTCGATAGATGGTTTCCTACAGTCCTACTAGTGTTCTTTAGTAACTTTGTTCCTAAAATGCACCATTTTAGAGATATTTGACTTCAAAAATGCCGTGATTTTGAAAAACGGGTGAGGGTCCGTCAAGGTCATTGGAAATGTGACCATTCGATAGAGCGCATATGACTTCCTATTGACCTTATAGTAACTATGGCTGTATCTCGTGTTGTTTCTGAGATATTCAGTGTCGAAAAATGTTGTGACCTTGAAATTGGGGTCAGAGGTCACTCACTCAAGGTCATTGAAAGTAATACCATTCGGTAGATCGTGTATGGTTTTCTATTAGTGTTCTTTAGTAACTTTGTCCCTAAAATGCACCGTTTTCGAGATATTCGACTTATAAGTAAACAGTGACCTTGAAACCCGGGTTAGGGGTCACTCCAGGTCACCGAAAATTATACCATTCAATCCGGCACCCATGACTTCCTATTAATGTTCCATAGAAACCATCGGCCTATCTCGCACCGTTTCCGAGATAAACGGCGATTTCTGTCGAAAATTGCAAGAAAATCGCCAATTTTTCCCATCCCCCATGTATTTAGTGTCCCCGCTGAAGGGGTTCCCCTTGGAATTGTGTATCGGTGCAGGGGTCTAAAGAAACTAGAATGATGGTGCTTTCAGAAGGTCGAAAAAGTTTTCAGATAGGTTTAGCCATTTTCATACAATACCGGCGTGTAACGGACACCCAGCCACCCACGTTGCGTAGCAAGGACAGCGCTTACTACGTCGCGCAGGTAACAAGAAGCTCAGCTGATGCTGACAACCTGCGCGACGCGTTTATCGGTCAGTCGAGGTCAACAAACATGGTACCATTTTGGGTCCATTGCAACTTTTCGCTAAGCATGTGATTGGCTCCACACATCACAACAATGTAGCCTACCGATAGCCTAGGTCACTTTCATTCTAGCAGTGTGCTGTAGCAGCAATGCAACAGGCCTATACATTTTACGCCGTTATCTAACTAACACGCAAAGTAATCTATTTTGAGAAATATAAGCGATATGTTTAAAATCACAAGCACGCCTGCCATCGTTGACGACGATATAAATAGACATTATGCTATAGACAGGCTATAAATAGACACGCGCAACAGAGCGCGTCCGCCTGAGCCAATAAGTTGTGCCCATGTTGCTGCAAATGCCGAAGTCATTTCGAAATTTTTCCATATCTTAGCATTAGGTATTTTCACGAGACACGTAGCTCGCTGAACTGTTTAACTGTCCATAGTTGTAGCCAAAACCTTCCTCTGATAAGCTGTATGTCTGCACAGAAGTTTCAACGAAGACTAACTCTGTTAGGCTTAATTTCCATCACAGGTGTAAATCACTTTGGAGCACTTTTAGCAAAGAAATGTCAGCGATGACCCCCAATTTTTTCCCACGTTTTCGGTACAGCCCCTAATGATCTACAACTGTGCTTTGTACAATTGAAAACTCTTGCACTGTCTGCGAGATATTAGACTTTTAAGTATACACTGACCTTGAAACCCGGGTTAGGGGTCACTGAAGGTCATCAAAAATTATACAATTCAATGCGGCACCCATGAGTTCCTATTAACGTTCCATAGTAACCATCGGCCTATCTCGCACCGTTTCCGAGATAAACGGCAATATCCGTTGAAAATCACCAATTTTTCCCACTCCCGTGTATTAAATGCCCCCGATGAAGGGGTTCCCCTTGGAATTTGGTATCGGCGCAAGGGGTCCCGAATGCTTATATGATGGGGCTACCAGATGGTCTAAAAAGTTTTAAGATAGGTTTAGTCGTTTTGATACAATACCGGCTGTGACAGACAGCCAGCCAGCCAGCCACCCAGACAGACACGTTGCCGTAGCTAGTACGCGCTATGCTAACGCTTTGCACCTTAAAAGAAACATAAGCCACACACACAGACATATACAGTAGAAGCAAGATTGCAATTCTTCTGCAAAATAGTTTCAACTGTTACTGTTATGCCTGTATATACAAGAAGCTCAGCTGATGCTGACAACAGGCTCGACGCGTTTAGCGGTCAGTCGAGGTCAACAAACATGGTACCATTCCACATGTTACACAAGGTTTCCTATTGTCAATAGTAACTTTGTCTTTAAGACACGCCGTTTTTACGATATTCGTCTTCAAAAAATTTCATGACCTTGAAATGGGGGTCAAAGGTCACTCAAGGTCATTGAGAGTGGTATCATTCGATA
>Ga0049107_10000558_pt1 | contig 11515 bp, 9 predicted proteins | sample WorMetilPIANOSA1_FD_61187 | JGI IMG/M metagenome (GOLD analysis project Ga0049107, IMG submission 61187) | Marine gutless worms symbiont microbial communities from Max Planck institute for Marine Microbiology, Germany - Olavius ilvae PIANOSA.1 | ecosystem: Host-associated > Annelida > Digestive...
CTCCACTATAATGTGGGTTAGGAGCTAGTTCCATCCCTTTTGGGCCGTTGTAAACAAAAGCAACGCGGGTTAAGGGGGTTATTATGTCGCTGGCCCTCCATTACTGAATGGGAGATGTTTTCACTGCTCAGGGTTGTCGTCTCCGAAATGACCTATACTGTGTCGAGTGGGACGTTAAACTCTAGTATACCATACCATACCTATCTGCGGTGACGCATGCCCCCTTTCATACGTCGATGCTGAGGCCTGCCTTACAGGCTGGCCCAATGCAAGAGCTGCAGGGGTGGGGGAAGTTAGTTAATGCTGCACTGCTCTTATTAATTAATGAGGCATGTGTGAATGTATGCTGCGCTACCCTCCTCTCAAGTGAACTCGTCGGCCCCGCTTGTGTGCAGGGACGATCGAGTAATCCGAGAGGCAAGGCATGTAGGCCTAGTGGGAAGGGATCGGGGAGGAGGGGATATTGTGTGACGTTGTACCTGTATAGTTATACTGCCCGGCTTTTAGTGTCACTGTTTCTCTAGGTCTCTAATCCAAGCGTGCATGCTGGCAGGCTGCCCCAGCCACTCGGCACACCTCGCATCGTCGGCCCGGGCCAAACGTTAGCGGTGCATGCGGACAGGGCCTATAGGCAGCCTACCAACATGCAGCCTGGCACCTTCTGTTATCGCTGACTAGGCACTGGCTAATTACTGAGCGTCACATAACTCAATATTAGCCAACGGTCACAGATTATAGAGGACACTGTCGAACTCTCTTTGCCTGCCCGAGAAACTAATCTCAAAGCATGCGCCCCTGAAATCCAAACACGATATTTACCGGCTGACCCAGGGAATTGAACCCCGGCTCCTCCGACAGACCGTCCCAGTCGGTGCGCACTGTGTCTCAGCCAACTGAGCCACCGAGGCAGGTTCCTTGCTGCTGCTACTGCTGCTATGTTTCTGGAGATTGTTCCAGATTAGTATTATTCCAGATTAGTCTGAATCTTTTTTTCACCAAAGGTTCAAAAAGGAGAACCTTAAAGATTGCTGAAACCAGATGTTTTACAGGGCACGTGTATGATACCCGACCAACACTGTCAAAGCACTGAAGTGTATGTTCACTGAATACACATAAGATGGTGGCTTGGCATGACAGTTACATTCTGGTCTCAATCAGCAAAGTTACTTTTATTATTATTATTATTATTACATTAAAGTTATGTACGCCCACTCTTACAGTGAAGACAGTCACTAGTGTGCTAATGTGAATAATATGCTCTAATGTATAGTTCAGTTCTTTACTTTTTGTTAAGCTCTGTTATTGCTGGGATGGATATTGGGTAATGTTAGTTATCTGAGTATGTAACCAGTGACTCGGGTTAACTCAGCCTGGCCATTCCTGTCTAGCTGGATGCAATGAATACCGGCATGAACTGGGAATTTAACTGTAGGTTTGGTGTTACATTGGCCATCATTCACAGTCAATAGTGCTGTCTCTGCCTCTGGATTCACAGCTAAAGAATGGGAGACGAGCACATCACCGATACTTCACTGAAGCATTATCACCTTTATTGCTTTTTCACTGTAGTTTGGGCATCATGACGAGCATCTAGCTTGATTTGATGATTTGACAATCGTCAAGGTTGTCCTAGGATTCTGTGAGATGAGCCGTGGTGGTGCCCATGGGAAAATAGGCTAGTTAAATAAATGCTGAGAGAGAGATTAAAATAGTATTTTTTGGATCATTATCTTAAAACTTTGAATATAACTGATATCTTTTGCTGACTTGTGAAATTAGCTTTGTTAACTTAGAGGTGTGCATTGCATATATGTTTACTGCTTTTCAAAGGATTTAATCTAGGCGTTGTTTTTAACAGTCATTTCTGCAAAATGTCATATGAAATGATGGTGTTCACATATTCTAAGTTGTGTCGTGATGTGCTATGTACAGTAGCCATAATTTCTAACAGTGCTTGTTTGAGTGTGTTGATGTGTGTGTATGATATACAGTATGGTTTGCTGCAATTCATTGGCCATGATGAAGCAATGACTATTCTCTGTCGGTTTGTGGACCCACGAGATCTTGCCAGCATGCTGGAAGCTGTGAAGTTACTTGCTGCAGTCTGTCTTGTGCCGCCTGATGGGTTAGATGACACATTCTGTCTTCTCTTTCCGTTTTAACGGCTATTTTCCAGGTGAATCTGGGTCAGCCAGTTTTATTGGAGCAATGGAAGTGGTGGTGACAGCTGGAGATAAGACGTGCAATTCTCCAGTCAAATTGTCACCACCAACAAACCAACACCCAACTTTTTACAGGCCAGATGCCCTTCCTGTCGCCCATCCAACAGTGTCAAAGCACTGAAGGGAAATAGATGCCACGTTCTATCTCGTGAATAAATTGAAATAATACTACAGATATTGGCATTGGAATAATTTTGTTGGTTTAGTAATTATTGACTGGGTACTTGCATCAGAGGGCTGATGAGAGGCATGGCAACCTTCCCCAAGGTAACTAGGAGCCTTTAGTGTTCAGAGACAAAGTTGGAAGACCCCCAGGTGAGCTTGGGTAAGCAATTCCATGGAATGTGATATATTTTCCCCTTCAGTGCTTTGACACTATTGGTTGGGCGACAGGAAAGGCATCCGGCCTGTAAAAAACTGGTTTGTTGGTGGTGATGATTTGACTGGAGCTTTGCATGACTTATAGCTCCAGTAGTCCAGTTGTCACCACCACCTCCATCATCCTTTGCTTCAGTAACACCGGCTAACCCATGTTCACCTGGAAAGTGGTCATTAAAATGGAGAGAGAGAGAGTAATTATTGACTTCACTGTTCCCGGTATCTGTGTTGCTGAAAAATATTTAGCTAACGAATATGCGATTTGTGTTGTGTTCTTATTTTTTTGCTGATCAGTTTTCTTTGCATTAATTTTGTGAAGCCAGTTTGTCATTGTGTGTTGATGGTTGTGGAAGTTAGGACAATACTGAAGGTATTAGTTTTATATAATGTTGATTTTCATTACAATCATTAATGGCAAGTTTCTGGTTCAGTAAGAGACAATGTAAACAGTGGCAGTGATGACTGATCTCTGAAGGCATGCATAAATCATTTGCATCTAGCTTCAGTCCGATCGCCACCACCAGCAAACCAGTTCTCAGTTTCTCACAGGTCGGATGCCCTTCGTTCTAGCCAACCAACAGTGTCAAAGCACTGAAGGTAAAGAGCATTGCTTGTCACAGTCACAGGAATTAATTTCGTGTCCGAACTTCTGCTTTGGTATGATTCAAAGCATTTTTGCATGTGTTTTCTATTTGCTGGTTTCAGGCATGCTAAGGTATTGGAAGCTCTCACATTCTGCAGCGAAATATGTAACTGTGAACGGTTTGTGCCGATACTGCGAGGCCTCAGTATTGGCGATTCTCAGATGAAGGTTTGTTTAGTTGTATATATATATATATATAACAATTTGTTCTAACTGTTTCTTGTTATTAATAATGTAGTTTAAAAGTATGCTTTGCAAAGCACATTTCAAAATGGGATGTCAATAAAATATAAGAATGGCGTTGATGTAACTTATGTTTTGTTTTTCTTGTTTCTGCTTGTACAGATATATTACCGTCAGTAGTTAGATATCAGTGCATATGGAGTGAAGTAGATATAGTGATACTGACATCAGAGGGCTGACAAGAGGCTTGGCAACACTTCCATCGTCATTTATCTTTCCACGTGATAAGACAAAAACGATTGAACGTAGAGTCGCTGAATATGGGACCATGATAGACCTTGAGTTATGCTGGTCTGGTCGTGGATTAATATGGGACATAAAGGTCAGAGGTCAAGGTCACACAGCTCAAAAGTATCTGTGTGTCTGCTATGCTTTAGCAGCACCACACTTCATTGTCATTTGCTACACATTCTGTACATCATGTCTCGAAATGTCCATTTCTTAATCTTCTATAACTTGAAGAAATCTGCTTCTAAAAAAAACTTAGATGGGTACAGTTGTAAAGCAACCAGGGAGCAGCAGACCATGAACTGTGCATGCAGTGGAGAATGTGATCTTGTCGGTGACGTCATGTTCAGTCAGTAAGGTGCACCACAGACACATCAGTTAGTACTTGAAATTTCAATGAGTACTGGAATTCTTCAGTCGTCAGTTGGTCGCGTCATCCAGTGTCTTTTTAGAGCCATAGGCCCATAGGAAAGCAATGTGCCTACTAGTATTCGGTTGTGAATGTATTCTCGGGTAGTGTAGCAACACAGACTAAGGTGAGGTGGGAAATTAAACCTGTGTTTATAAGCTGTTTATAAGCTATGATTTTCAGGATATTGTGTACCAAAAATTATGGTCAGTTTAAGCTGCTTTAGATTATAGAAGAAAATGTAGCAGACATTTTTTGGGACTCATGGTAGATGGCAGTGGTATGCATGTGACCTGCTTCTTACTAGATTTCATTCCTATTTACTTACTTGGTTACGAAACATTGCTGTAGATGGGCATGGACTAGCAGCCTGTGACTGCATGTTTGTTTGTAATTTAATGTTTGATATGTTTATATGTAGTCGGCCTGTCTTCAGTTCATAAATGCTCTGATTTGCTATCCTGATGATATCGACTTCCGGATTCACCTGCGTAATGAGTTTGTGCGTCATGGCCTGCTTGATGCTATTGAGGTAATTTCTCACATGGACATGTCTCTTCAGTAACTATGTTGCATGCTGACTTCGTTGTTTTGTTGTGTTCAGTTACGAAGAATGGGATTATGTGTTTTATTTTATAGTGGAGTTGTCAAGAGTTGCTAATGTTTGAAATTTATTATATGATACAGCAAATTGTAAGGTGGCCACAGTTGTACAGTGTGTTTAAAACAATTTTATATAGTGAATAGGCATCATGTAATGATTAAGATGGTAGACTGTTCATGCAACCATTTCTGGAATTTTGCTGTCACTTGTTTGAGGTATAGATGACTGGGGCGTCCACCTTTTAGCCAAATTGTTACAGTACTTGGATGAAGGCAAGACCGGGGTTCAAATCCCAGTCCGGCCATATGTCTGTAGCAGGTATGTAATAGGAGTAATTTCCTGGATGCACACAGAGGGTTTGCTTCTATCCTCGTTAAACTGTGTTGGACAACAAATCATAAAGTGTAGGGGTGCTTTGCAATTTGTTACTGGTGCATGTGCAGGAGGGTGGATGGGCTGGCTGCAGGGGTTAAAGTGTAATTTTTAGGTACTGGGAACTGTAAAACACCCTGGGCCCCATGGAAAAATTTATGGGCCCCTTGTAATTTTGCAATGGGCCCCCTATATTTTTAATCATCATTATTTTGATAAAAGACAAATTGACTAGTTATTCAAAAAACACCAGCTGCGTTCCCATGAAAAGAAGACATCTTTCTGGCCTGTGAATGAGCGTTTCCATGGGAAAAGGCGATCTTTGAGGCCTGGGAATGCTGGATGGCAGAAATAGCGGGCCTGGGAATGGTGTTCACATGCGTTCCCACTTACTTTAACGCCTGGCTGGCTGGGAATGCTGTGGATGTTGGTCTTCCATATGCGGTCTTAACACTGTTTCTGTTTTATATTAATCATCTGTTCTTCTGTTACCCACAATTGCAAACATATAAGCCGTAAATGACTCTGAATGTGCTGAAGTGCCATTGAGAAACTACTCACTCACTCACTTCCGTATGCGGTCTACGTTGCCTTATATAGGGCAGTGACGACATGCTTGGTTGACCATAATGAGGCTGGCTGCTAACCAACTCTGCAGTGGGAGCACAGTTGGGTGGGCCAGTATTGTCAGTACTGCCCCTTAGTTCCTCCCATTCCTCTGCACTACACTATACACGCCTGGTGAATCTAGGTCACCAGGTAGTGCACACACCTACTCAGGCACTGGAAACACTATCCTCAGATCCATAGAAGGCTTTGCTTTGGGCCACCAGCTGTGACTGGGCTCTCAGCATTGGCGTGCCTAGCAAAATGGGCCGCAAACTTCGAATGGAATGGAACAGAATGAACGTGGCTAGGGAATTGGACCGCAATGCTGCTGTTCTGTGGAAAAAGTCAACCCTAGCTTTACACATGGCACAGCAGAGCTTTGGAATGGGAGAGTGCATGCTAAGAATGCAGAAATTGACAACTGTTTTATTGATTAATCATAACAAGTTTTTAAACTACAAATTTTATGAGGCATACTGTATGTAGTTTTACCGATCTGAAGATAAATAATGTGAACATGGAGTGATTGTGGCTGTGAAAATGGTAGAATTTGGTTGGAGAGGAAACTGCTGAGCTGCAGACACAGATAAATCTGTTCTATGAGCACAAGGATGAAGATGCAGAGGAGTTCAGTCATAGATATGATAACATACGGCTGCTGATGGAGTATCTTTTGTTGATTTTGTCTTTTATTCTATAGCGGCAGTTATTTTGTGTGATTATCATCGTTTTCCTTATGCATTGCTGAGAAAATACTGTAAAATCTAGCATATAATGTGCACAGGACTATAATATGTTTGCTGCTTTTGACTGGCCAGTCAAATGTAACATTGATACGTTTGTAATACGCACCACTACTCTCCAATATTGTCAAATGCTGCTGATTTGGAAACTGATATGCCACCGCAGTTTTACAAAGATAGGTATTGAACTGAAAAAAAATCGTTCAGGTCCAGTAATAATAAATAATAAACAAAGATAGACTTACTGTAGTTAAAGAAAACCGTTCTCGCCAGTTTTAGTCAACAGGTTTTCTCTATGTTTGCATGCTTATATTCTTCAAAGTAAGTAAGCAAGTGCCAGTTGAACTAATGTAATGTAGCTCACTTTAATTGTAATCTGTACAATGTATAATATTAAGCAGTAGTCTATGTTGTTGCTTAGTGCTTAATTTATTGACTACATTTAAGTAACTGTTTGGATTTATAGGCCTGTATACGTAAAATATATCATCAGTTGCTTGTTTGTTATTTGTGAAATATGCATCTACAGATGCTGCACCTTAGTTGTTTGCATGTTAGCAATTTTTCACCAACTTGTTCACGCTGATAATATGTACCCCTTCTCAGGCCCACAATTTTATATTAAAATTGTGCATATTGTAACGAGATTTTACAGTAGTTGCCGTCTTATGATTTCCGCATTTCTATCATGCTGTTTTTAAGGAGTGGCCATGGGGCTTAGTGGTTAAGACAGTGGACTTTTATCAGTAAACCTGTGTTTGATTCTTGACATCATCAGTGCGAGTCATCGGTGGCATCAGTAAAGGCATCCAGTCAAGATTGCTTTAGTGCTTCAGAAAAGTCCATACATGGTTGTGTCAGAGCACTCGAACACAGAAGTTAAACAGACTTTTAATTTGTAACCCCCACTTAACTCACTGCTGTCTACTTAACAAAGAACAATCTCCAAACTGTGATCACTGTAGATTGTAACTACTAATTGAAGGGCTCCATGAAAGAACCGAATATATTGATATGTTTCTTTTTTCTGCCCATCACTCAGTCGTGTTCTGTTTCCGATGTTCTGTTTGCTGGTGAAAGGTGAGTGTCAGATTTTAGTGTTTTGAAATATTATTAGTTAAATTTGGTTAATATACTAAACGAATGTCTACATATTCTAATCGACTGCAGCCAGCTCTCCAAAACCTATTACAGCATATTGTTCGGTTCTTTCACCCGAGATCGTCATGCACGACGACGCATATATCGGCGGACGTTCAGAGAATAACATTAAATGCGTCGTGCATGATGATCTCGGGTGAAAGAACCAAACAACTTGATATATTCTGCCGCATCACTGACTTTACGAGTGATTTTCTCAGTTTCATAGATGTGGAACTTATTCGGTTCTTTCACGGAGCCATTCAGTTGTCTAAACATTTTCAACAAACTTTAATCTTTATGGCACAATATAGCCTGTTTGTACTGAAAGTGCCGTTAATCCCCAATCAACCAACCATCCGAACACAGAAGTGCAGTGGTGCATGCTGTTTGTTAATAGCTACATTTCTGACATGTTTTGTGGTGTCACAATGTTGTAAATTACATTTTACTTAACGACACTAACTGTAGCGATCCACGTGAGTGTTTTGAGCTGCTGTACAATTCCACGTTGAACACCGTTTGCGAGCCGTTTTTCCTGTCCATTTTGCAACATCTGTTGACAATACGTGATGACGTCACTGTCAGGTTGGTGTCCAGTTCTGTAGCAGTTGTAACAAATGTGTTTACAATAGCATACTGTACTTTTTTGTATTTTGTGCCCCGTGCAGGCTCCGGGATTGTAAGAATAGACCCGTTCCGTTTCCTGGCCGGATGTTGTAAAAGGTAACTAAGCCAGGCTCTGTCTGTCCTTCCTCTTTAGCCTAGATTTTTAAAGTGTGTCTGTTGTGCTGTTAACTAGGACCCTTTTTGAATTTTGTTATTTGTGTATTCTGTCTCTTGGTTTATCTTGTTAGGTTGTCAGTACTAGTGCAAGTGATTGACTGGCAGACTTGTCTCCGAAATGACCTATAATGTGTTCATGGCGATGTTAAACCCTATGCACTCACTCGCTGTATTTTGTTTTCTATAAACTTGTCTGAATTTGTCACTCAGTATTTTATAAGATGTGATATACCACGATATGATTCTGAATCAACCTTAAGGTGGTTTTTAATGTTGTTCGTGATGTTCTGTTTATTACTGCATTGTAGGCCACTGTATTTCCAGCTGATTGAAGAATGTGTAACCCAGATAGTTTTGCATAAAAATGGAGTCGATCCAGACTTCAGACGAACAAAGAGATTTGACATTGATGTGGAGCCACTTATAGGTAAGTGGTTTTGTAATGTTTTGATATGGTAGAAGTAGTGGCCTTGAATTGCATAAATGACTCTTCTATTTTAATACACTTTGTACTAGAGTCTAAGTGGTGTTAAACTATGGAGATTAATGATAAATAACCTGAGTTGGATTTCTGCTGGAATTTGTGTGAGTCATTGGTATCAGTAAGAATGGCTTATTGCTCTAAAACGCCAGAAGTCTGAGCCTAAGTAATGAGGTCGTCCATGATGTTAAAAAAGCTTCCTGGAATCGAAGTGAATATAATGGTGCTGGCAGCCTTCCTTGCACCGCATCACTGGAATTTCCCTGAATTACCTTTTTATTCAGTTTACAGCCAACTGCATTTATGTATTGTCTGCACTCTCATGAAATTTTATTAAATTCTAACTGGATTATGGTAGCAGTGAAAAATAGGCCTACGATTAGAGCTACGCTATCTTCTACTCAGCAATAGCAAGTTCCAATTTAAGAAAATGAGATGATAAAAATGCTAAAACAGCATTGTTTGCTGTGCTTTAGTCCAGCAGTTATTTTGAAATACCTGTCATTTGCCTTAACACAAGCCCGACATTGCTTTCAAATGCACATAACAGACTAGCATAGCAGATAACTTACAGCCCGTGTCTCAGTTTATGAGTGGTTTGAGGTTCTCCATAGATTTCATTCTTTAACAAACTTCAAAACAGATATGTTGGTGCAATATAATTACCAGTATGGTGATACTGATTGGTTCAAGAATAATTTCTATTTTATTAGAAATATATGACACTCTAAAACCCAGTATGCATTTATTCTACTCAGTCATGAAAAAACTTGAAAGCAAGAGATGAACACATAGTACAAATACGTCTTTAACAAATACTGAAAGAATATCCTTAAAATATGCACTTGTTACAAAGAAACTTTCTATAGTGCGGACTTTTTTCATCTGCACCCCGTAGTTGTTATGTTGTGATTGTTTTGACATATTTCAGGTAAGCTGGAAGATGCTGGTTCAGATGACGAGAGCAGTCAACGGATCGGCGGTGGCGGCGGCTCTTCACACCGTGGCTTCAAGAGCCAACTTGACAAAGCACTGACTGCGCGTCAAGAGGCCGAAGCCAAGATGACAACTCTGGAGGAGAAGGTTAAACAGTACGAAGCTGAAAATGTGGATCTGAAGCAAAAGGTAGATCCTCTGTGATAAACTGTGACGATGTCAGTGGTAGACGACACTGTAGCATAAAAGTGAGTGAGTGAGTGAGTGAGTGAGTGAGTGAGTGAGTAGGGTTTAACGTCCCCATCAACATTTATAGGTCATTTTGGAGATGAGTCTTTCCAGTCAATCACTTGCACTGGTAATGATAACCTAACAAGAACAACCAAGAGACAGAACACACAAATAACACAAAATAACACAATGCAAAAGGGGCCCTGGTTAACAGTAAAACAGACACACTCAAAAAAAACTAGGCTAAGAGAGAGGACAGATGACCAGAGGCTGGCGACCATCACATACAAAGCAAGACGGTAGGGACAGCCGGCGTACATTTCCAATAGTCTTCACGAATACCTGCCGACAAGAAATCTACGATCAGCTTCAGCCTTACTATTGCAGCAACCACCAGCCACTACTGTGTTCTCCTCGTCGTGCTTTTCTGATCGCGGCACCTAGTGTGTGGAATTCTCTGAACATACACACTCGCTCAGCTGAAACTTTCCTTACCTTCAAAAGTCGACTAAAAACTGAACTGTTCACTGCCAGTTACGACACCTGGCTTTCCAGCGTCATCACACACCGCGCTCCTGATTCGCTTGCGATAGGCTTTAGGGTGCTATACAAATGTATTTTACATTACATTACAGACAGAGCCTGATTTAGTCACCTTGTACGACATCCGGCCAGGCAGGCGGATCTACTCTTACAATACTGGAGCCCACACAGGGCTGTAGTATAAGAGGTGGTGTTGTGGTACTGTGATGCACTTGCATAATGCAGATTTTACTCTCGGCTGGAGCACTTCTGCATGAAAACTGTAAGTAGGTTTATCACATGGCACTGCCTGTATCAACAAGCAGCTAATTGATGCTGATCAAGGGGTGGTGATGCCCTGGGGTTGGCAAGGCAACAACAGTAGCTTGTGCAAGAGATTTGGTGAGCTGCTCACATTACGAGTTTTGGCTCACTTCTGGCTAAGAATCTAAGAACAGAGATGAAGAATGTATAGATGCCCTAGGGGTGTCTCAGAGGCAGTTCACTTTTGCCTCTGTAGTGTAATATACCGTCTTTTTATCCCACTGTTCTGGTACAGATGAAATTATTTAATTCTCGCATTCGTATACAACCAAAATAAAGAGAAGTCTGTAATGGTAGTATGGTATTGCTGTTGTAAAACTCTCAATATCATGCTGTCATTTTAGTTTGTTAGATGGTTTTTGCATATGGTTTTCTCTTCCCGAGATGTCTTGCTGATACTGTAGTATAGTCGTTTGTTGTTAATAATTTAAGTATAAGAGCAAATGGGAAAAAGACCGAATTGGACTACAAAAAAACAATGGCTGCAACACACAACTAGTCTCCATCTGACTAAGCTGTAGTTTATTATCCACGCTGAGCACGTAGTGCATCGGCGTGGATACTGTTTTCACTTTGGATGTATGTATGTTTGTATGTTTGTATGTATGTTAGCGCTCTAGAAAGAAAACGCTTGATCGGAATGA
>Ga0049107_10000559_pt1 | contig 11509 bp, 2 predicted proteins | sample WorMetilPIANOSA1_FD_61187 | JGI IMG/M metagenome (GOLD analysis project Ga0049107, IMG submission 61187) | Marine gutless worms symbiont microbial communities from Max Planck institute for Marine Microbiology, Germany - Olavius ilvae PIANOSA.1 | ecosystem: Host-associated > Annelida > Digestive...
ACTTATTGGGGCACATGCCGTTTTTTTGCTGTCCATATATAGCCGTCTTTCTGCAGAACGTTTCTGAATACGCGTCCGAAAACGCACCGGAACGCGCCATTTCCGCGCACTCTGAGAAACGTTACGGTTCTTTCCGGCTCGCCCAACTGTGCGCCTGCTCCAGAACTGGTCAGCGCGTTAGCAAACGTAGAGAGGTGGAAAATTTATGTCGTGTTTGATGTTCGATGCCTGTTATATTTCAGACAGGCAATCGAAAGTTTCTTTAGAAGTGTTACAAAGCAGTTGCGACAGCTGCGAGCGAGATAACCATTTTCCCGATATTTTCATGTTTAGGGCACACACATGACTAATCTGTGCTCGGGGGTAGGGACATGCAAAGGGTATTATATATTAATTTTTCAAGGCTTTTACGAATTAGAATGCTTTCCGGTTCACAGTTTTTGCGAAAAATGCGTCGAATAGGCAAATATGGGTCAGATATTCGTATGCGAACGTATAGAACAGCTAGTTGGTGGAAATAATGAAAGCCCAGATACAAAATAGGGACACACAAACTCCCACCGCAATACGTATACGGTGTACAAAGTCACACCGGAAGAAGGGTGCCCGGGAGTCTCTAGAACGGTTTATAACCCGGTCGCGACAAGCCAATCGGCCGCTACGCAGCCAGCGACGTTGTTGTCGCCCTGGGAAGGTGACGTGAGGGAGGCGGGGTGACGTAAGAGCACGCACGTGATTCGTTTAAACCATTCCGCCGCCGCCGCCGCCCGGCCCTGCCCTGCCCGGCCTCGCGTACGTCCGAAGTTGTTCCCGCGGGTAGCATATGTTCGCCTCGATGCTCCATTCGGCGGAGCAACGCCCGGCGCGCTGCGCTGTGCGGAATTGGGGAGATCGAACAAAGCCGCCCTGCACGGAGGCGCCGCCGGATGATGGAGAGAGGCGGGGGACGATCCTACGGGATTGCAACGTTGTCTTGGCGGGGGACGTTCGGGTGCTTATCTTTGACCCATGAACGGGAACGACGTGGTGTTTACATACGATTCTGTCGCCATTCGACTCCCGTTCGACTGCAATTCGACGCCACTACGACCATCCGACAACCTGCATTATGACTGTCAGGGGTGGAACGAGCTGTAGGGCAGGGAGGGCGAATGCCCCTCCAGATTTCGATGCAAATGGGCGAGAATAGGTCTTTACCCTCCCACTTTTCAACGGCTTCACTCCTTATCGTCCGACTGAAATTCGGTGAAAACTAACGAATCTGTCTTCTGGTCAACACAGTGTCTACAGATAATTGTAGGCCTTTAGCTTTTAGATTCATTATGGTCACAGCATGCATGGCCTCAACTGGACAGCAAAAAAACGGCATGTGCCCCAATAAGTGTGGGGGGGGGCAAACTGAAATAGTGGGGACAGCTGCAAACATTTTTCGGGCGCTTCACGTCCGAAAGTTTTCGCCCTCACAATTTTTCGTAGGCCTACACTTATGAGCTGAAGCACTGTGGCCCAAATAAATTAATAGGTCAGCGTGACTGCGGCTTGCGGGTCAGCGGCCACTGAAGTGTTACGTCACAGTGACCTTAGTGACCTTTGATAACCAGTCGAACGGCCGTCGAATCTGCGTTGAACCGTAGTTGTAAATTGTAACCACCGCATTGGCGGGAAGACAAGAGAAGGGATAATTATCGTTACGAACGTGTTGTTTAAAGCTTCGGAGCACCCAGTCCACAACATAATTGTATAATCACTCAGTGACATAATTTCTACTGTTCCGTAGCAGACAACAGAGCCATAATATTATGTTTTCTGCCTCCCGCTCTCACCAATAGGCCTAACTGGTTTTGAAGTTGACATCTGCTTCTGTATCACCATCACATGCCAAACTACTGCAGAGGTAAGTAAAACGGTTTCACATCATCAACGTTCTGCCCGCCAACACTGTTATTGGCTGCAGTACTTCGACTTCTCCGATCTGCATTACTTTCGTTTTCTTGACACTGATTCGAAGTCCTACAGTTTCCAAGCTCTGCTAATAGACTTAATGTTATCAGCATCCTTGGCAGATACAAGTAATATGACGATGAAGAATATTTATTCGGTGAGACCAGTGTCGGTTTTAATACGACAACTGGAATTCAGTTCCTGAAAATGTCAACATAATGCTCAAGAATTCCACACAGTCTGGCAGTATTCAGCAGTGAGTTGTATACTGTCGAATGCTTTGAATTGCTTTCTTGAAGTCGATGAAGTTTATTTGACAGTGGCCGCTGCAGTTCGACGCACTGTTCAGTAATGTTGCGGCGCTGTGTAAAAAAACTTGTTCTGTGCACGATCGACCTCGGAAGAAGCCAGCCTGCTCCTCGCGTAATGTTGCATCGACTGCATCTCGAAGTCGGTTTAACACTATTAGTCAGAAGAATGGACAGCAGAGTTATTCCGCGTCAATTGCAATCGCTAATGTCGCCTTTCTTAGGCAGCTTTGACTCCTTTTCTCCAGTCATCTGGGACGCATTTTTCTTTCCAGCAGCTGATCACGAGTCTTGTCAATGCTCGTATTGTGCTGGGTCCTTTATGTTTCAGCAATTCTGCTGATATCGCATCAAGTCCGGCAGCTTTATTGTTTTTCAATGCTTTTCAATGATTATTGCTCTCTCCGTTTCCTCCTCTGTTTATGTCGGTCATGTTTACAGGCAAGTCTTTGGGTATGGACAGCGTGCCAAAAGCAAACGTTTTTCAATGTTAAAGTGTAGAATACACTTCCATTATCCTGTTGAATTCTCACGACTTAGAAGAACATTGAATAGGCCTAGTAGCCTAAAGCAGTAACAGAGGGATGGTGAATGATGATGACGATGATGACGATGATTCGCTGTTATCACAAAATTTTTGTCCCACGCAGAACTGGGGGTGCTTTTCGTCCTTGGTTTGGTTGTACTGATCTACTATGTAATTGCCTGGTATATTCACTTTGTACCGCAGCCAGATTAATTAATTAATTAATTAAATGAAATAAGCCGAAATCTAGGGTGCTAGACACCCCATGCTCCAACGTAGAACCAGCACTGCATCTCCGGCTACAGTCCAGTCTTCTGCCGGTCCCCCTCGAAGCTGTGATGGTGAATGGACGTCGTTGATCCGCGTCCGAGCGTTCGCGGCGGTCACCGCGCGCGGATTTGCACGTCAGCGAAAGCGATTTCCCTGTCGCCGACTTCAAAGCCACTGCACTGTATGCACGATTGAAGCGGATCGCAACGCGTCCGAACCCATGCAGTCGCTATAGGTTCTAAATAGGGTTCGAACCCAGTCGGGTTCTAAATAGGGTTCCCCGTCTCATGTGAGTCGGTGCGGATGAGTGACCGAAGCCGTTTATACGGGTTCGGTCACTCATCCTTCCCTTCCCTCCCCGTGCTTTTGCTTGAACGTAATATTATTCTTTTTCAACAGCGTTTTACATAGCGTTCGTCGGACAAAATTTGTGACTGTGTACAGCGCCCTTGAAGTGACTCTTAGTTATTTACGGCATTCTACAAATAGATTATTTTACATAACATTACATTGCATTACGTTAGTCATCTCTATTATGCCCCGCCCCTAGTAGGCGGGGGCATTAAGCGGTGATGCTGTCTGACGTCTGTCTGACGTCTCTCTGACTCTGTCTGTCGCGTACATCGGGCAGAACAAAGACGCCCAGGAAGACTAAAATTGGCACAGAGGTAGCCCACGTCACACATGATTCGGACACCACTTTCAAGGTCAAAAGGTCAAAGGTCAAAGTCACCAGGCCGCTTTACTCACCGCGGCGTTAACGCGTCAGGCAACTGCAGCGGTGAGCGTGGGAACGTATTGAGTGAGGGAACCTACTGCTACGTTGCCGTCTGCAGGCGCGGTCGGCTTGGCGGCGCGAGGCGTTTCGGCGCTCACAGAGGGAGGAGAGGGGCGCGGCATATTGTGGCGGTGCCCGTCTAGAGCTTGTTCGGCATAATATGGTAGAAAATAACAGAAAGCAACAGGAGGAAGATACAGCATGTCGCAAAAGGGGGCTTGCAACATTTAGCATGTTTTCAGGCTCTACTGCAGACTATTGAAACTTTTTAGGTTTTTAGAACAGAGCAGACAAGTAGGTTATAGAAAATTATAAACTTAATATAAAATAACTTAATATAAAATAACTTAATATAAAATAACAAACATAAATTAGTGTAAGAAACAAACGACTGAGAACTGACACACAGTCAAGGAAATCAGTCATAAAAGATCATCAACGTACGACGGAAATCACACAGAAAAATCAATGAATAGTTCTTTCTCGACCAAAAAGCAAGTCAAACTAATACTACGACTGACGGTAATTTCCGTCCAAATTCACCAAATAACAACAATAGATACTAGATAGGTCCGTTCAACATATTTCACAGATTCTTGCCGTCACGCGCGTTTCGGGCCCAAATTCCGGCGATGTTTTTTTGCTGCTGAATTCCTATGCACTTTACAACAGCAATACTGTGACATTTACCGAGACCAAGTTACTGCTTCGGAATTTTATATGGCCGAAAACCTAATAAACATCGCGATTTCGATGTTGTTATGACTTTTTGTCGTTTTGGGGTTTTTGTTTTTGTTTTGTTTTTCGGACGCATTTTTTGCGAAGTCTGTTACCGCCGCCGCGGACCGAGCGACTAAGGTCGATAGTTTTCTTGCTTACTTGATGCAAACGAAACCAGAACGTGGTTTAAGGATACTTTTGGACACCGTGGGCGTGAGTTATGCTCTACACAGCTACGTGTATACGATGTAAGCCGTCTCTCTGCAGAACATTTCTGAATACGCGTCCGAAAATGCACCGGAACGCGTCATTTCCGCGTACTCTGAGAAACGTTACGGTTCTTTCCGGTGCACTTCTTTTTGAACTTCACCGGTATAGCGCTGACTCCTTTTATCGTCTGACTTACATTACCGTTACTTTGTCCATTTGCTCTACACGATTATTATGCCCCCGCCCCAGAGGGCGGAGCATTAAGCGATGATGCGCGTCTGACGTCTGTAATGTGTGTCTGTCGCATACATCGGGCCTAAGTCGAGAACGGAGAGGCATAGGAAGACTAAAATTAGCACAGAGGTAGCCCACGTCACACGTGACTCGGACACCACTTTCAAGGTCAAGAGGTCAAAGTTCAAGGTCACCAGACCGCTTTACTCAGCGCGGCCTTAACGCGTAAGGTGGCTGCAACGGTCAGCGTGGGAACGTATTCGGCGTGGGAAAGTACTGCTACGTTGCGTTTGCTCGGCGGCGCGCGACGGGGGGGGGGGCGGGGCATATTGTGTCGCCACGCGCACAGCTTGTTTTTATTTGCATGGACTCTTCCTGTTCATTGTACGGGATGCGGATCAAACGGTTTCGTTGCACCGAGTTACTGGGCTCAAAATGTACATTTTAACTTGTTCGAAGCTAATCTCAAGCACGACTATGAATCAACCATTTCATTTTAAGGGGTTTTTAAGTGTTAAAGGTTTTAAGGGTTTTATTGGCTATTTTTAAGGATTTATTGTTGAGAGATTTTAGTGTCGTAATCCGATTTAAATTTTGAAATTTAAAAGGCAGGTCGTTTGTTTCGTACGTCAGCAAATTGAAAATAGCACGAAGAATAAAGCGAATGAATGAAATTAGGGCTACACGTATAAAAGAGCCAACTCTGTCTGTCAATCGCTGGGTTACTTAGTCACGCCCAAACGGAAAGGACGGAGACCTGCAGATCCGCATTGTATGTCGAATCAGGGTCACTCGGGGATCGTCATGAGCATATGTGAAGTTCGAACTATTTACTGTATGAAGTTCAGTAAAGTTCAAAACAGTTCAAGAAATAATAAAGTTCGCAAAAGTGCGAAAAAAGTTCGAATGTCAAATTTCATCAGTCAGAATCCTCATCTGAACTCCACTCACTGTTGTCGTCATTGTGGCCGATTTCTTCGATTTTGTCAAAAAAAGCGTAGACTAATACACTTTAACTATGCAAGTAGGCAAATGTCGTAATCATGACTTGCGGTGACAAGCCTAGGCGACGAAGCACTGTCGTCACATCGTCTGTATTAAAATTTCAGTTGTTAATTGATTATTTTATCGAACTTTCTTAACTTTTTATTTCATCAGGTTAAAGTTCGTAAAGTTCAAGATGATAATAAGGTTCATTAAGTTTGAACTTCACTATTATGGTCACCGGCGCGTTAAAAAATTTTCCGAAAATAAATCGTAACGCTAACGCTAACCGTAATCACTCACTGGGCAGAGCGCAAAGCGTGATAATAGACGGACCGCAGGGCCGGGATGACACACTTTGGCAGTGTTTCAGATAGGCATAAAATGGCAGACGTTTTTACGTCCGCCCCAAAGTTTTTTTTCTCGACGTATCACAGTTTCTGCCGGACGTACTGTACCAATTAGGCGCCTGCAGTTCTATACTGTGTGTAATATTGTCATCAGTCACACCGCCACTTGCAGCATCTGTAACTGAAACCGAATGTGTTAGTCACCACGCCGGTAGACCGCTGGACCTGGCCCACTTCCCACTGAGATAGCCATTGCTAACTTTCTAATCACTGCTGTGTTGCTGCCGCCAAACGTTACGTCCAACACTCGAATGTAGGATTCTGGACGTATGATTACTTCATTGTTCCAAAATTTCGACGTATTGGGGATTTTTGCGGACGTAAATACGCCCATTTGGACGTAATCTGAAACACTGTACTTTGGACTCTAGATGCAGCATAGCGCGAGCACGAACGCTAGTAGTGAATAAGTTTACTTACCAAAAATAGGCTTAAAACTATTTTTTTGCTTTCGAGGTTTCTAGCGTTTTAAGAACTTAACAACCATTGGCGTAGATCCGTCGTAAAATATTGGGGTCAGGATCAGTCAGGTCAAGCCATCAAACTGTTTCAAGCGCCTCGAAAAACTAGCTTTACTTTCCATTTTTGACACAAATCTTTCATCCTTGATCAAGTGAAACTTGCAGTTACCCAACAACAGTTTCGAGTCAAAGAATGTGACATTATTTTTTGTTGGGGGTCAAAACATACTCTGACCCATCCTACATATTTTCAGGGTCAAGGCCCCCCAACGCCGGGATGTACGCTCCTGATAACAACCTCAATCTTTAAGAAAACATTTCTTCGGCCGTGGTCCCGTCTCGTTCCTTTCCACGGCACGCCATGAGCGCCGTGTTTCCTCCGTTCCGGTAGCGACTGCGGCCGTTATTTCCATGTCCGTCGAGGCGTCCACAGCGCAGGCATTGCTGGCCGCGGCGTGGGTGGCCGTTCGGCCGGCCGGTCAGTGCTTCGTCGATAAACGAGAAATTTACGGCCGGGCATAACGCATTGTATTCAGTATTGCACGCGGCGACGCCGTCCCGTTCGACGAACTGATGCAGGTCTGTACGCATGCTGCGTGCGTGAAAGATGCGTTCGATGGTCTGTCGAGCGTTGATCAATCGTAATCAACTTTGCCCGCCGTTGCTTCGAGCCGGCTGTCCGTCCACCCAGTACGTGCGTCTATAAGACGCGACGCCGAGACAAAACGGCTGTGCATCAACCAACATCCAGTAATGTTGACGCAACAATACGGCCGGTGTGACGGCCGCGGGGTTGACATATTGTTTCTTCTAAGAACTGTCCATAAAACAGACGTCCACAAAAACCAGATTATCCACTTTCACATTTTCCACATTTTACGCTTTTTACCACGTATTGCTCTTTTGAAGTTAGGCTGATTGATTGATTGATTTATTGATTGGTGTTTAACGGCACAAATAGACTATATCCTGCCATGCTCGTCCAGGAAATTAACCCTATAACACATTTACTCTACAGAGTTGGCCGAACCAGGATTCGAACCCCGTTCCTTCCGCTGTTCATGCAAGTACTGTAACATTTGGCTACGGATGCGGACTCTTTCGAGGTTATAGATGTTTTAATTGGCTACAAGCAAAGTGCTCTATTTGAAACGTTTGGTTATACATAGACATAATAACTACGTTTATTCTGCTTTTATTATCCATTTCAATTTTCAGATAAATAAGTTCATTCGTGAATGTTTTCATTCAGTCGTAGTCGTTCATTTATCTTCGCGCCCCTTTCTGCCTCGGAATGATGATCATACTCGTCGTTTATTACGCCACTAAGGCCAGCCAAGCACAATATGAAATCAGTGCTAAAATACAGAATACATGCTCACAGTAGTTTATACAGAAACACAATAAAACATCGCAACAACATCACAATAGCACATTGGCCTTCGAACACGCTAGCTCAGCTGACAGATGATTCAGCGGCTGCCTTGCAGAGAGGGAGCTAGGAGACCGCAAATCACGTCGCCGGAGTTTTAGCCGCCTACCGGCGCATCTGGGAACTGAAGCTAGGGGGGACAAGCTCACCCCCTTCTCCTCCCTCATTTCCTTCGCTCCTTTCCCCTTTCTCTCGTCCCATCCCCTGCTTTTTCTTCCCCTCCCCTCCCCCTTAAGTCCAGCTACGGGGCCCTGGGGAGCGCTGTAAACTATAGCAGCGAGGCCGTCAACGTATTTCGACCATTTTGACTCCTGAAAACGCGTCTGTTGACAACAGATTTAGCAATCCTACATGTATATTAGCACGTTGTGTTGTACAAACTGCCCAGTGCGCCCATCAGCCTGTGCATAATTTTTGCCGGCTGGGGCGAAGCCCCGTTGACAGGCCGGTTGTGGGGCGGCGGCCAGATTTACGCCCCTTGGATCCGCCAATGTAGCCGCCGCCGAACACGGTCCTGGAGACGTGCTGACTCCCAGGGGCGTAGATCATGGGGGTTGGGGGTCCTGACCGCCATGAAAATAAGTAGGGGGTCAGAGTATGTTTTGACCCGTCCCTAAAATGTCACATTCTTTCATTCAAAACTGTTGTTGGATAACTCTGCAAGTTTCACGTCATGAAGGATATGAAAGACCTGTGTCAAAAATGGAAGGTAAAACTAATTTTTCGAGGCGCCTGAGACAGTTTGATGGCTTGATTTGAGTGACCCCGACCCCCTTATTTTACGACAGATCTACGCCATTGCTGACTCTGGCTAACTGCCGCCGGCCGCATTGTGGTCGAGACGCCCTCTTGTGACGTTGATGAACTGCAACGGTGCCTCGTCGAGACTTGCGCGGATTTTCCGCCTCGTCTGATCGATGAAGTCCTTGACCAGCGATGAAGCCGGTTGCTTCGTGCGTATGCATGTGAAGGCAACGCGCGTTGTGTGTACAAGAAGGCTCGGCAGTCGCTGACAAACCGCGCGCCGCATTTCTGCAAACAGCTTTGCTCGTACATGCCTATACCTGACCGCGAAATAGTCTTGAACAGTACTACTTCCGGCCGAACACAGTAGGCCTAACAGTATAGCCTACTTGTATTTCACGAGTCACCCGCCGCGGGTGATCCACTGGCTACACTAATTATTTACACCAGAATAACAAGAAACGCGGCCGACGTTGATGTTAGCGGGCTGATTTTCGGGGTCCGTTCCGTCCTCGCCGCGTTATCCGGCGTTGAGTGTTTTTGCGGTACTGCAAGCGTGCGTGGTCCGTTTCACTTGGCGGTGGTCACCGACAGACGGACGGACGGACATGCAACGGGCTGCGATGGGGTCCAATTGAACCGTCTCGGCCGTTCGTCGGGCGGTGGTCGAGCGGCAAGATTTAGAGCCGCCCGCCGGGGCGGGACGGGCCTGTGTCCGTCGGTCGGCCGCGCGACCGGGCCGGCATGGGTTTATTACGGCCTCGCGCGGTGCTTGCTCGATTGACGCTCCAGACGTCCTTCGACTACCAATGACTGCCAACCCGCGGACCGCATTCGACGGCGAATTCAGAAATTGCATCGTCGTAGCGTTAGGTCTGCGGTGCCGGACCGCGCCGTATAGTCGCCGGCGATCGACCGACTCGAAGTCTTTGAGGATCTTTCCCGCCCCGCGGAATCAAAAATGGCGTCGGATGCGTTTAATGCCGTTCTTGCAGCGGGCGGGTCCGGCGACGCGCGTCCGGAAATTGTTGGCGGCAACGTGACAGCTTGGGGATTTATTTGGCTCCTGCGTGGGTTTTGGGAAGGCAATCTTCGCTCGTTCAGTCTCGGCCTGGCGTCTGCATATCGGCGCGCACAGAGTAGAACGGCTTGGGACGAGGTCGTAGAAACAATAGCGTCGATGACAAGCTCCAGATGATGCTGCTGCTGCTGATGATGATGAAATGGCGCATATTCTCAACTAAAAGCCACGCTGGAGTTGAGTCTTTCTGGGAGGGGGGAGGTAGCCAAGAGTATCTTCCAGGAAATCAGATGGACAGACGCAGGGTAATTACTAATTGCCAAGTGAATTGTTAGAAAAGAGGAGGGTTGAATTGCAAAGCAATTTCATGCAACGTGCCGGTGTGCTGCAATATTTTGGCATCAAGACATAGTATGCTAATGTATGGTTAAGTTAGTTAAGTTGTTATTTTATTCCAATTATGTTGTTTGTTTTCTTGCTGCCGCTTATACTGCTGGTGAATAAATATTATCATGACATTTTAGAAAAATATTCCCATGTCTCCCATAAAAACAAAAGTTTTTGCCGACATCAAATACGTCGTTATCAAGTGGGAAAAATTTGAGTTCCCCGTGTGTAGCGTCGCCCATGCCTTCGTCCACCAAGACACGTTAGCCTACGTTTTGTTTACGGCCGGTCACGTCGATCCGTTCGAGGCGATGTCCTATAACAACCGTATACCTCGCCGTCGCGGTGTTCTTTTTCTCTGGCTGTCTGGGTGGGTGGTCTGAAAACGGTCTGGCCGGGCCGGGCCGGACTATCAATCCTGGCGTACTCGGGCGTCGTTTGTCCGTAGCGCCGCAGACACGACTGACCGGGCAGGCGTCTGACGCAGATGCCTCCCGATCGAGCGGCCGGGGCGCTTTGGTACTTTCGGCTGTGTCTGCGAAGGCGGACAACTCGGTACCTGAGATGGGAAAGGCGGAAGTAAGGCGGTGGTTGGTTAAAGGTAAGAGGTACAGGTAATGTCGATTTGTATAGCGCCTATACATGAAGCCTCTCTCTGGCACTCAGGTATAGCACGCATTGTTAAGGGATACCACAGTTTTACCTGCACATCCTGCGTTTCATCTGCAAGCGGAATGAGTCGTACCTGCCTAACTACTCTTAACTTTAGCTAGTTATCTACGTAGTTATCTACGATTAGTTAACTACGATTCGACTGCGATTCGACCGCAATTCTACTCCCATTCGACTGCATATGCAGTTCGACCGCGCTATGACCATTCGACGACGTTCGTTAGGCACTGCGGCCTAACGAAATAAATAGGTCAGCGTGAGAGGGCAAGGGAAGGGGCCGGAAAGGGGAGGGAAGGGAAAGGTAGAAGGGGAGTGAAGAGATAGGGGAAGGGGGAGGGGAAAGAGAATGGGATCGCCCACCCACTATTTTCGGCATAAAAGTTGCACTGGGGCGGGGAATGGAAGGGAGGG
>Ga0049107_10000560_pt1 | contig 11506 bp, 15 predicted proteins | sample WorMetilPIANOSA1_FD_61187 | JGI IMG/M metagenome (GOLD analysis project Ga0049107, IMG submission 61187) | Marine gutless worms symbiont microbial communities from Max Planck institute for Marine Microbiology, Germany - Olavius ilvae PIANOSA.1 | ecosystem: Host-associated > Annelida > Digestive...
GCGTGATTCCTCTGTAATTGTGACAGTCGTGTCTGCTGCCTTTCCCTTTATAAAATGGGAGTATAACACCCTTTCGCCAGTCCTCGGGGATAATGCCCTGCTCCCATGCCGTTCTACAGACGGCAGTCAACCATTCTATGCCATCTGGTCCGGGCGCCTTGAGCATTTCCGCCGTGATGTTGCACAGGCCTGGTGCTTTACCATCCTTAAGCCGGTGTATGGCACGCTGGACTTCTGCACTGGAGGGAGGCGCGGAGTCTATTGTAACATCCGGGTTTGCTTGTGCAGCGGCTTCATGTAGTTCGCAGGATGGAGGAGCGCTGGGGCGATTGAGTAGCTCGGAGTAGTACTTTTTCCACCGCTGAAGCTTCTGGGGTTTGTCAGACACCAATGTACCATCAACTAGAGAGATAGGACTAGAAATCCTTGGACAGGCACCGCGTAATCGACGAAGATTTGCAAAGGCATCTTTCACCTGGCCCTTGTTGAGAGCTAGCTCTGCTTCCGTCGCCAGATCATCTGCCCATTTTTGCCTGTCTGCCAGAATGTCGTCTTTACACTGTGCGGAGAGCCTTTTGTAGTCTTACCAATACTACGTCAAAAATTCTCTGAATTCAACAGTACCATTATTTTTTTTACAAATCATTCTGCGCCCGAAAACTGTTTCTGCGGCATGACCATTTCGAACTGACGCTCGTCGTCAATACAGTCCTCTTAGTCACAGTCAGCGCGGTTGTGCAGCACTGTGCTATCGGCGTCACCTCAAATCAATGGGAAGGGTCTAGTTTCAACCCGTACAGAAACGAAAACCTTAACTTGATTGCCACGGCGAGTGGCGACTTTGTGTACTCGCAAATAGCGGGAAACCCTCGAAATTGGAGAACGCTGGGCACCACCCTTTGCGTTGGGCGGGCTGACCCCCTAGAAACGCACCATTTCACATGTGTGTTAATTGCCCAGTTTGTTCGTTTTGGGTCAAACGGTGCTAGCATAATTAGGGAGATTCGCCTGAAAAATTGACCTCTTGCCTTTCGCGGTCACTCAGGGTCATCGGATCTGACACGGATCGATCGGCTAACTACGACTGCCTATTAACGTTCCATAGCAAACATGGGTTTCCGAGATAAAGGCGCAGTCGAAAATTGCAAACTGGTGGAACAGCTGTGTACGTTACTAAAAAATAAGCATGTTTTTAGCAGCTCCTACTATGCACAGTCTAATGGACAGGTGGAGAGGTGCAATCAAACCCTGATTAGGTCGCTACGCCTCATTTGCGACAAACAAGATCAGTGGGACGACTACATAGCTCCAGTTTTATATTCTTATCGCGCGAATGTGACAGTATCTACAAACGAGTCCATATCGCGTTTTATTTGGAAAGAAATGAAGACTGCCATCGACAGTGCGTTACTAGCCGAGTGGGAAGGTTCCGCCGATGTGGATCGGTACACGGGAGAGCTCATACCTAAGCTGAAGTTGACAGAGGAGATTTCCCGACAGAACTTGCAAGACAGAAATGAGAAAGCTAAACTTCACTACGATAGAAATACTACAGACAGTAGTTTCTCATTGGGAGAGAAAGTTTTACTTTATGACTCAACTACAAAGTGAAGTGAGTGTCGTGAGCTTAAGCGCAGATAGATAGGACCATTTCTGCTTTGAAAGATTGCCGGACAGGAAAGGAAAGAAGAGCCGTGGTGCATTTTAAGTAGCTTAAGAGGTACAACGACGACAGAGACGATTTTTGCGAGAGAAGTGCTACTCAAGTGGTACAGTATAAAGAGTGTGACGGCTCACAAAAAGATAAAAGGGAAGGAGTACTTCCAAGTTGTGTGGGAGGACGATACGCGTCAATGGCTTCCATCGGAAGATGTCACTGAGTTTGCTAAAACCAATACTACGTCAACCGGCAGCAGAAGCGCCGGAGAAAACGCAGAGGTTAGAGCAATTTGCGCATGCAAGAGCCCATAGTGGAATCCTACGCTGCTACCTTGTTCTTTTCCGCTCTCACTCGCTCTCTTATACATAATCAATAACACTATACCCATTTGTCTTTATCTTTGTACATGGAAATGCACTGGAGGTACCACGTCCAACTGGCGCTGGTCGCTATGTTTTGGGCGTTCAACTTGGGCTCACTCTGAACCGCGGAGACGCACAAACCGACGCCCGAATTCCGGATGAACTGCGGCGTGTTCTTCCGACCGTTGAAGCATGCTTCAATCAAGACTGACGTATGGAGACAAGTGTTTGTCGTAGAAATACCAGATATAACCATTGATAATCTTGCGCGCGCGACATACCGACATGTGCGTCATTGAGATACCAGATGGCCGTGATTCCATGTCGTACGATAATACCAATGTTGAGGTCACTACATGAAATGCATGTTAACATGACGACCCACGTCAGAGACACGTTGAACCACGTACTGCAGCTTCTGCCGGCCGGGGAAGCCTCGGAAACGGATGGTGGAAATGAAAAACGTTCGCTACTCCCCATCGGAGGGACATTGTCGAGGGGATTATTTGGCACTTACACGGAAGACGAAGATATCAAACCCCTTGCGCGTCAAATTATCCTCTGTACATTATACCGGATGAGGGTTTAGTCGACAGAACGTCGGCTTATTTCGATTTGACACGGGACAAATCTGCTTTTCGTTCTTACCAGTATTCGCCCACCTGTGTCAGGTGAATGACTCAGCCCTCATTCAAGTGTACTGCAAGTTCCGTTTACACCTGGGCGCGGTCATGCCCAACGCGTATCTGTTGACAGACAAACTCATGCTACTAGTTAACATTACGCAGTTACAACTGTCTTGCAGTAGTAGCCACGAACGCGTGGTGGTACCTGGCTGTGCTGCGTGTATTCGCACTGTGAAGTGCGGCTGTTCAGTAGGAGTCAAAGTGGGGAATAAAACTGCCTCTATTTCCCCGAAAGACGAATAAATATCATGGGAACAGTACTGTGTGGGCACACGTAGCAAACCTAATGGTCAGCCTGTGTGTGCACCTGTTGCCGAGGCACAGCTGTCGTACAACTCCTACAGACTCTTGTTGGGCAAACACTCTCAGCCTCCACTTTGGCTACGAGTATCTCTGCTCCACAGTCAATAACTTCTAGTGATGCTTCCGCGTTGCCAACTTGACTGCTCAGTGTATTGCTTCTGCTCTCAAATAGGAGTCAGTACTGGATCCAGGCGCAGTGGCCACCATGGTTGCACTAGTGACGAATGTTGTCTCTAATGCTACTTCCACTACAACTAGTGTTACTCGTAGTGCTACTGCTATTGCTGCCCCACTCGCAGTCCCTCAAGCCCCAGTGGTCTTCAAGCAGTTAATGCAGGAATAGGGACAGCGATTCCAGTCACCAGCGGGACCACGTCCACAGTCTCCAGGTCCTTATGGTCGACGTGATAAGTTTCCACATCCCAGGACCCCATCCACTGAACCTCCAGATTCTCGTCGTGAGGGATTCCAGTTTCGACGTCCTCAGTCCCCTGGCCCCCGCTATGAACGTTTTCCGCCACGCGATGATCGTGTGACACTCCCAAGACACCCATACCAACCTCGTGAGCAGCCACAGAGACAGGCTCCTCCTCCTCCACCTCGTAGCCCAACCGTCCCTCGCAGGAACCCTGGATGCTACGTGTATGGTCAGTTTGGCTGTTATACGGACTTCCATCAGGACCAGTGACCGCCCATACCATGGTTTGATACAGATCCAACTCCACCTCTGCAGTCAACTAATCCATTTGAGGACGACCGTGTTGACTCACCTCCAGTGCCTCCATGCCGGGAAATGCCCCCAGGGCTCCGATGTCGAGCGACCGGAGTCCCAGTCCCAGTAACGCCCACCTTTCTTGTAGGCGCCTTACCTCTGGGTTGGGCACCTCGGGCGGCCCAGCCCATTGGAGAGGTAGATGCGAAATTTAATGAAACCCCACACTCTATCATTTTTCTGTTTCTCATTTTGCACCTTGCCGATCACCTCGTATATTAATCAAGTTTGCAGGTAGTCCATATCCATTTCTGTTAGATACTGGATCTGAGCTAAGTCTTCTACCTAGTTACATTATCTCACAGTTGTAACCAGACTATTTTGATAATATCCCTCGCACTCGTTGCGTGTATGGTTTTGCTGGACGTCATGTTGTCATAAAAGAACCATACCATTTGCCAGTAGAGGTTTGTGGAGTTAAATTCATGCACCCTTTCTATGCCTTGCCTTGCATTTATCAACTCCATGTGTAGCTGGCTATGATCTCATTGGTGCTGCAGAACTGGTTATCGACCGTGTTCGACAACTAGTCTGCTCACATTGACATGTCGATCTGTATGCTACTCCATCTCAGGCTAATCCTCCGTCTCTACACTCTGTGTCAGCGAATACACCGTCCACATCTGTCAGCCCTGCTAATAAGTGGCTAGCTGATTGTTTTTGTCTTATAGGTCTTGGTACTACCACAGTTGAGTCTCCAAGCACTGATCCTCCACAACGCCCAGTACTCATCCTCAGAGTCCCAGTACTCTTTTTCCTTCCTTGAGCCTCAGTGCTCTCAGTGCTTTCCAGGACACTTCCGTCCCTCAACAGCTGAACGACCTACAGCAGAACAAAATCTTACAGGTGGAAACTGACACCACCTCCTCCAATCCAGTAGACACCATTTGTTCTGAGATACATGAACACATTCGAGTTCTCTTCCTTAAAACCTTACAACTGTACAAGACAACCACTTATCTCAATCTTTGGCCATAGGTCTTAAAGATCTCATCCTCAGAGTCCTTAGACCATGCCGATACCTTCGCCACAGATCCAACTGACATTGGTTACTGTGACCTCCTACAGCACGATATAGACACTGGAGATACATTTCCTATCAAGTAGTCTCCATGTCGTCCAGCACTCTGTGCACGCCAAGCAAAGGACAAAATCGTAAACGAAATGCTGGAATCAGGGGTCATAGAATCATCAGTTTCTCCATGGGCATCGCCTGTCTGTCTCGTTAAAAAGAAGGATGGAACTTACCGCTTCTGCGTAAATTACATACGGGTTAACACAGTGTCCATGAGAGATGCCTTTCCTATTCCGGACATACACGATGCCCTGGATCACCTCCGTGGCTGTCGGTATTTCGCAACCATTGATCTGGCTATTGGCAACTTGGCATGACCGAACGCGCCAAAGAACGGTCTGCAATTTGTACACGGCTCAGGCTTTTTCAATTCACCCGCATGCTGTTCGGTCTTGCCCGGGCGCTAGCGTCATTTTGCAGATTAGTGTTTATTGTATTCAACGATCATAACTGGAAAGTTTGTCTGTCCTACTTGGACTACATCACTGTTTTCACCAGAACTCCCGAGGAACTGTTGGAACGCGAAGTTGGCTTTAAAGTCAAGCCATCAAAATGCGTATTCTTCAAGCGTGACACTGAGTTCCTTGGTCATGTGTCGATCCAGTTCCGGACATGTTAAAGGCAACTCGCGATTCCGACCCCACATTGCCTACGCGAAGTTCGCGCATACTTCGGGCTCGCAAGTTATTACCGTAGGTTTGTGCGTAATTTCGAGTCAATTGCCGACCACATTTTACATTATCTAAAAAGAACACACTGTTCAAATGGACAGACGAGGCAGATCTAGCTTTCTGCTGTCTAAAACAAGCACTTTTGGAGACCACCGCATTGGCTTTCCCAGTACCAGGAGTGCCGTACATATTAGATACTGATGCTTCCGACGTGGCCGTCGGTGCAGTACTGTCACAAGTTGTGGACGGGGTAGAGAGACCCATAGCTTTTTACTCCAGGATCGTGAATTTCGCTCTGCGAAATTACTGTCCCACCCGAAGAGAGTTGTTAGCAGTCATTGCCGCTCTCCAACACTTTCGGCACTACTTGCTTGGGACACATGTCATGCTCCGCACCGATCACCACAGCGTGAAATGGCTCAAAACTTTCAAACGTTCAGAAGAAACCCTTGCGCGATCGATCGAGAAGCTAGCTGAGTTCGACCACGAAACCAAACGCAAACATGGTCGACTACACTGCAACGCAGACGTCGTCTCGAGACCCATCAGCAAACAATGCTGGGGCAAGAACTTCACAACACCTTCGATTGACGAGTATGAAAGCAAATGGCTTTCTTTGTGAGTTGCGATTTGTGGTCCACAACATGTGTCCCGTGACGTGATGAACTCACTGCTCCTCTCGGTGTCCATGCACTGACAGTTCTGCCTGAACTCGCCACTCATGAGATTGGTGAGTTACAGCGAGTGGATCCGGTCATCTCACCACTCTTGGATTTCCTGGATGGTGATGTCACCCCGACACGCGATGACCTACGCGCACTACCGCTGGAATCCAGAAACTTGTGGTCCCAAAGCCCTTCAATCCGTGTCCAGGATGGCATAGTCGTTCGTGAACTACCGACTCACACTCAACTTATAGTTCCGCATGTGTTGCAGAGTAGGTTGTTTGAATCTGTATACTCAGGTCCCCTCGCTGCACATTTGGGAGAGGAACGCATGTTGCAACATCTCCGCCAGCATTATTACTGGCCGGGTATGCGACGTGACGTGTATAACTGGACTGCACAGTGCTCCCAGTGTCAGAAAAGTAAACCTGCTCCATCATAACACATACATGGTCACCTGTAAAAAGTCTTAACAGGTGCCCATTGGACACAGTAGCTGTCGATATCCTATCCGGCTTACCAGTTGCAAGTGATGGAAGTAAGTACATACTGGTACTAACGGACTACTTCACAAAATGGTCCGAGGCTTACGCCCTACCAGATACTGAAGCCCATACTTGCATGTCTGCTATGTGCACGATTTGGAATGCCCCGACAACTCCATTCGGACAAAGAAAGAACTTTGAGTCTAAATTGATTCATGAGCTCTGCATGCTTGCAGGCATTGAGAAGTCCAAAACAACTCCATTTCATCCGAGGTCCGATGGACAAGCGGTAAGCAGAGCGTCTAAATCGCTTCAAATGTTGCGTACTACTGCTACTGACCACGTTCAAAGTTAGCCATCGTATCTGCCCACGGTCATGTCAGCCTATCGAATGACAGTTCATTCGGTCACAGGCATCACACCGAATGTGGCCATGTTAGGACGTGAGGTTCTCAAACCAGTTACCCTAATTGCTCAACCACCAAACGAGCCAATCAACATTACTGTCCTGTACGTAAGGTCATTCCCCAATGCGATGCAAGAAGCGCATAACCGTATTCGTGAATCCAAACTTTCAGTCGCTCGCACACAAAAGACTTATTTCGATAAAAACCTTAAAGGTCCAACATTTGCAGTCGATCAACACGTTTGGCTTTATTGGCCAACACTTGTTCGCCGACGAATCCAAAAAACTCACACAAATTTGGACAGGCCCTTGGAAAATCCTACAAGTCATTTCACCATTGGTTGTCAAAATTCAGCATACTCGAGTCTCGAACTCATAAGGTGCAGGTGGTGTACGTCGATCGTCTTCCACTATGTCATTTGCCTCCACCACCTGTTGAACCAGAAACGCCACCACAAGAACGCCATTCAACCCGTTTGCGGAAACCACCATCCTATCTGGCATCTTATGTATAGTATCCCATACACAGCAGTTGCTTTTATACGCACAATTTTATCGACCTGTTTCCTTATCCCCTCCCCTTGGGTTGTGATTGTGTATATGCCGCAGGAGTGCCGACAAACTCTGATGTCTATTGCCAACTGGACATTGGTACTTTGGTCAACTACCCGACAAGCAGTCCGTCAATGCCTGAGACTCTGAAGTCGCCGACTGCTTCGCAAAGTCGTTCTTCGGCATGGCTGTCTGACTGCGCGGATCTCTCGACTTCAACTGTCAGCAACGATCCTTGGTTCCCAGTCCGACATCCTTATCGCCGACAGCTTCGTACGGTCGTTCTTCAGCTCGTCTGTCCGACCGTGCGGAGCTTCCGACACTCGCTTCGTACTCTGACATTGCCGCCGTCGACGCTGCTCGAACGTTCATCTACTCGTTGATTGCCAACGCCCAACATTGACAATTTCCGCTTCTTCAACGTTCTTTGGACACTCGTCGTGCCGGGCGCGTTTCCTTCGTCGCGCGCCAGGTAGTCTGACGCTTGCTATCGATGACCCCCGCGTCCTGGACATTCATCTTCCGCCGTCTTCTACCGTCGAACCTAGCACTGAGTCATCCAACCGCCGCCGTCGATGACTCATGCTCGTCGTACCACGGACATTCTCTTCGAACTTGGAACTGCGTGGTCCAGCTGCCACTGTCGACGACGCCTGCTCCCAGTACATTACTGACTTGCTCCTCGCACCGTCCTTCGGTTTCCGCAGCCGCCACAGGAACACTGAACTCAGTGCCACTGCGAGACTTTCCAGTAGTTCACGTCGTCGACGTCGATCGAACTGCATCACTTTGTTTATTGACATATTATATTCGATTTCCGTTTCTTGCATTATATGACTGTTGGATGTGTTTGTTTTTCATTACAAGTTGCTTAGTTGTGTGCAACTTGAAGTTCCAGGCATATCCCCAGAATTATTTCATGATGACAGCATCGCTGCATTTTACATTCCATTATTTTAGGATGTCATTTAATAATGACGGGTTCACCGTATCATTCAATGACAATTGCATATTAACTGCATAACTGTCAACTTGTAATTGCATTGCTGTTGAATTACAGGCATATGCTCAAACTTAGGATGTTGTTCAGTGATTACAGGCAGCGCTTGCCTGAATCATTTAATGACACCATACATTGTATTAGTCGACATTGCTATTATGTCATTGCTATTAATAACATGGCATTTAATGATTACAGGGCTTTCCCGAGTCATTTAACCCTTCATAATTGTTTGCATTTCCAATTTACTTATCCCTATTTCATGTTTGTATGTATTGTGCATGACAAGCCCAGATCTTGTCCTCTTTTAGTTTAGTATTTGCTATTTGTAATTGACGTTAACCATTTATTATTTAATAACCATTTATTTATTATTTATTACCGTACCACCATGTTTTTTAATTCGTGTGTGCTTTACGTAATACAGGTACACCTGCACCAGACATTAACTCTATTTCGAAGTGACACCCTTTTAGTTTGGAGGCGGTTTACAATTTTTGAGCGATGAACAATTTACATTGTTGTCTCACTTTGTTTGCATAGTGTAGCATACTGTCTCTTCTGTCTTTGGACATACTGTCACTCTGTCTATCGCTTAGGAACGTTCCCGAACTTTGTGATCTCATCATTTTGCGTATTTGCATTGCTTAATTTGTGCTTGCATCTAAGCCTTAAAGATCTTAAGGTCATTTAAGGTCACTTAAGGTCAGCTAAATTGCGAACCAGGACGGTTCGATCTTTTCGGCTGGGGGTACTGTAAGGGTGCAAGGATCACGCACTTGCACCTCTGCTCTGCCGCCAACCAACATTTCACGACAACAAATTCAATCTGCTGCGACGAAGCAAAGTACCAAGCTTCGAGAATTGTCATGTTGTCGCAAACAAACTCCATGTATCGTCACGACTATCACGTGACTTCAATCCAATGTCAACGGCCATTGTCATCTGCAGGAAGCAAAACAAGCTTCATTCTACGCAAAGAAGAAGACAAACTTCTTCATCCATAGAAAATGTCCACATCAAGCCATAACACATGCAAGCATTACAGAATGTGTCTTTCTCATTCTGTTGTATAATTACAATAATTTGTCCACGCCCAAGCACTTCCTAGGCACGCCTGTAACGCCCTGACGACTTCGTATGAAAACAGGATAATTGGGTCATGATGACCTACTTAAGGCACGTTGCCATAGCAATGGGCAGCGTTGGTTAAAACACATGTGCCAAATTCGATTTCCGCTGGGGCTCTGCCCCAGACCCCGCTGGAGGAGCTCACAGCGCTCCCCCAGACCTCCTAGCTAGAATTAAGGGGCCGCGTCGCGGCACGGAGGGGGAACAGGAAGGAATGGGGAAAGTGATGGTGTGGGAGGAGAAGGGGAGGGGAGGAGGGGAGGCAGAGAAAGGGAAGGGATGGAGAAGGGAAGGGGAAATGTGGCACAGGGAATGGGATGGACGGGACATGACATGGGACAGGATAGGAAGGAAGGGAAAGAAGGCGAAGGAAAGGGAAGAGATGGGCTACAGCCCACAAATTTCAATTCCTGGCGCCGCTAGTGCTGATTTGGACCCCCATTTCGTAAATCCTGGATCCGCCCCTGTCTGCTATCTGTGAGGAAGGTTTGGATGCCACTAGATCGTATATCAACGTAACCGCTAGTCAGTATGTAATGTAACTGCGGACAAGCTGGAAACCACCGCTGCTTTCCGGTTAGTCAGGAAATAGTCGTGGGAAGCATCCCACCTCTAACTCACGAACCCAAATCATCCTCCTCACACAACACTAAAAACAAGATATGAATTAATGAGAGCTAATAAATGTCTTCATAAAGTTTTCTAATTAAAAGTTTTTGTTACCTGGCTTGATTGTTAACTGTCTTTGGTGGCGTCTTGGACTTGGTGACAAATTCTAACTGTTCGACACAGACGGCGGGAGGAGATGATGGATGACATGACTTTCATCGTCCAGTATTGCTTGAAACAGTGATTTGACCGACGAGTTGTGCAATTGCCGGTTCTTGATGGTGCAGCTTTAGCCGAACACCCCGTCGAACGAACGCTTCCAATCGTCTCTTGTCATCCGCCATGGTGAAGCCCTACCAGGCAGCACTGCATGCAGTAATTACAACCCTAGCAGTAGAATATATAGTTAGGCCTAGGCCTACATATTTCCAAATACAAGATAACGACTGTCATTCTTTAAGATAAATCCAGTCATTAACTTGCTAATATCAAGCTTGTCCAAAGCAAAAGCAGATATGATAACAAACTGGGATAAAAAATAAACATGAAGTAAGCAAGATACTTGCCTACAGACAAAATGTAACTGTGCCCTTCCATTAGTATTTAGGTTAAACGGTGTTAATGGCAATAAAGTCGACTTATTTACAACTACTCAGGCTACAGTTTGCGTCATGGAAAAATTTACCTATGTTTAATGGGGGTTTGAACCCCGCCCCAAACCTGACAACCTAACAAGAACAACCAAGAGACAGAACATACAAATAACACAAAATAACATAATGCAAAAAGGGGCCTTAGTCAACAGTTTGGTCAATAAATAAGCACACTCAAAATAACTCACAATAACTCACAATAACAAGCACACTCAAAAAATCTAAACTAAGAGAGAGGACAGACAGCCTGTTTTAGTCGCCTTGTACGACATCCCGGCAGGAAAAGGAGCGGATCTATTCTTACAACGGTACAACCCCGGAGCCCGCACATGGCCTGGAACAGCTGTGACGCAAATATAACAAGAAGCTCAGCTGATGCTGACAACAGGCTCGACGCGTTTAGCGGTCCGTCGAGGTCAACAAACATGGTACCATTCCACATATGTTACATATAGTTTCCTATTGTGCAATAGTAA
>Ga0049107_10000561_pt1 | contig 11494 bp, 5 predicted proteins | sample WorMetilPIANOSA1_FD_61187 | JGI IMG/M metagenome (GOLD analysis project Ga0049107, IMG submission 61187) | Marine gutless worms symbiont microbial communities from Max Planck institute for Marine Microbiology, Germany - Olavius ilvae PIANOSA.1 | ecosystem: Host-associated > Annelida > Digestive...
GGTCGGACCGACCGGTCGGTCCGACGATCGGAACGTGTAAACGCTTCATCCGACTGGTCGGACAGACCAGTCGGACAGACCGGTCGGTCCGACGATCGTACCGTGTAAACGCCCAGTTATTCGCTACGAATAATGCTTTTATGGCACCGTGTTACTGAACTTCGACATTGAATTAATTTCAGGATAGTATCCATGGTTGAGACTACTCTCAACTAAAATAGACTGCTGGTGACATCACTGCTTGCGTTCAATTGCACAACCCGATTGATGCATACGCGCTGACAAATTTTCTGAACAGAAGTGTGATGCTTTCAGTTGTTATTAAGGTGATATGCAGCCATTATCGCCTTCACATCGAAACCCTATCCACATTCACACTGTGTCTGAATTCTCAGTTATTCTTTTGTGGATAAAACGCCCAGCGTGTGTTCATTAAATACCGTAACAGCAGTTTTTACCTGCGCGACGCCTGCTATAGCGCGGTTCTTGCTGTCGAAAGATGGCTGGCTGGATGGCTGGATGTCTGTCACACGCCGGTATTCTGTCTAAACGGCTAAACCTATCTTAAAACTTTTCGACCATCTGGTAGCCCATCATTCCGGTTTTCTCTGACCATCGCGCCGATACCCAATTCCAAGAAGAACCCCTTCAACGGGGCATAAAATACACGGGGTGGGAAATTTGCGACTTTTACCCGCGCGACGCATATCATAGCACGGTCTTTGCGACGGTAACGTGTCTGCCTGTCTGTCCGTCCGTCTGTCACACGCCTATATTGTGTCTAAACAGTTAAACTTATCTTAAAACTTTTTCGACCATCTGGTAGCCCCATCATTCTAGTTTTTTTCTAACCAGCTGCGCCGATATCCAATTCCAAGGGTAGCCGTAACGATGGAATTCGAAGAGTAATCGCTTCAGCGGGGGCTATAAATACATGGGGTGGGAAATTGGCGATTTTCGACGGAAATCGCCGGTTATTTCGGAAACAGTGCGAGATAGGCCTATTGTTACTGTGGAACGTTAATAGGAAGTCATGTGTGCCGGATCGAATGATATCATTTTCGATGACCTTGAGTGCCCCGTAACCTGGGTTTCAACGTCACGGTATACTTACAAGTCGAATATCTCAAAAACGGTGCATTTAGAGACAAAGTTACTAAAGAACACTACTGTAATAGGAAACTCTATACAATCAATCGAATGGTACCACTTTCAATGACCTTGAATGACCTATGATCCCGATTTCAAGGTCACGACATTTTTCGACACTGAATATCTCAGAAACGACACAAGATAGAGCCATAGTTACTATAGAACGTCAATAGGAAGTCGTATGCGCTCTATCGAATGGTGATATTTCCAATGACCTTGACGGACACCTAACTCGGGTTTCAAGGTTACGGCATTTTTGAAGTCGAATATATCAGGGACAAAGTTTCTATAGAACGCTAATAGGAAATCATACACAATCTATCGAATGTTAGCACTTTCAATGACCTCGAGTGACCTCTGACCCGGATTTCAAGGTCAAGACATTTTTTGAAGTCGAATATCGGGATCTTAATATCTTAAATACAAAGTTACTGTTGCACAAGAGGAAACTATACCTAACATGTGCAATGGTACTATGTTTAGTGACCTTGACTGACCTCTAAACGCGTCGCGCGGGTTTGTCAGCATCAGCTGAGCTTCTTGTCTACATAAATCGCCGTTTATCTCGGAAACGGTGCGAGATAGGTCGATAGTTACTATGGAACATTAATGGGAAATCATATGTGCCGGATCGAATGGTATCATTTTCGATGACCTTGAATGACCCCTAACCCGGGTTTTAAGGTCACTGTATACTTACAAGTCGAACATCTCAATAAACGGTGCGTTTTAGGGACCAATTTGCTAAAGAACACGAATAGGAAACCATACCCAGTCTATCGAATTGTACCACTTTCAATGACCTTGAGTGACCTCTGACCCCGATTTCAAGGTCACGACACTTTTCAACATTGAATATCTCTGAAACGACGCAAGATAGAGCCATAGTTACTATACAACGTCAGTAGGAAGTCGTATGCGCTCCATCGAAGGGTGACATTTCCGATGACCTTGACGGACCCCAAGCCCCGTTTTAAATGTCACGGCATTTTTTGAAGTCGAATATCGGAAAAACGGCGCGTCTTAAAGACAAAGTTGCTATTGCACAACAGGAAACTGTACTAAACATATGGAATGGAGGTTTGGTGACCTTGACTGACCTGTAAACGCGTCTCGCAGGTTTGTCAGAATCAGCTGAACATCTCGTTTTACAGTGCAAACGTTTTCGAGCGCGCAAAAGTCGCTAGATCGCTCTGAAAAGTCGATACTTTGCCATGTTTAAAGACTTGCTTGCCGGTTATGTTAGTATGAATAAACACTTCAGCGTGTAGAGTTTTACATTGAATTCCGAGACGGTCATTGAGATTTTTTGGCCACAGACGGTGCATGTTTGGATCAACGAGCAATTTTGTATGCATAATGTTAAGAGGCACAGTGTCTTCGTCGTCGTTGTTATACGGTCTGGGCACTGAAAGGTTTCATCAGTGCCACTGGATGCGTGGCAACTAAACTAACGTAATGTCCAAGATACTGCCAAATGACCACACAGTCTACTCACGAAGCAGCAACCCTGGCTAAAGATGTAGTGTACAGGGGTCCGTGCCCTGGCTGGCCATGTTAATTCCATTAGTTATGCTTAGCGATCACTTTGCCGCAGTGTAGGAAATGCCTGGTGCTAGTTGGCATGCAGCTGTGCCAGTATGCCGAGCCATTACATCTGCCGGCAGTGGTTGCTGGTGCCTTGTTGCTGCAGCTGTTTGGGTGTCAATTGCTTCGCCGTAGCAATGACGTCACATCATCTCTCTGCCTCCCGTTAATAGCACACTGCCCAGCAGATGTCACGTACGATGTCTTTATCGGCGCACTTAACCAGGCTCGCATTTGATGATGATGATGATGATGATGATGACGTCGTTGATGGCTTTGCTGCAGCCGCTTCACCGATTGCAGAGAACTTCCTTTTACCGCATGTCAATTAGAACGATTTCAGCAACATACTAAGCAGGATTACTCGGTAGTTGTTATTGTTGCTCTTTTGCTGTTGAAGTCGTGGCAGACTGTATGGAATGCAACAGCCGTGAACATCAAGCCAGTTTTACGTGCACATGCTGACGCCGTATTGATCCGGTTTGTTAGGTCATAGCAAGATTACACGTTTGGTTTGTTCGTCGTCCGGTCTATAGTTGATTTGCTGCAGCAGCGGCATCGGCTTATCGTCCTCATCAGCATACTGGAGGCCATACTGGAGCGATGCTGCTCTTATATATAGCGTCATATGAAGGTTACGATAATTGTTGTGTTATTAATCACAGTCATTTCATCGAGACCAGGTCCGTGCATTGCTAATCAACTCTGCAGCTATCCGCGAAATTGACTGAAAAAAATAGCTTCACAGACAATTGAATATCATGCGATGTTAGAGAAAATGTACAAAAGTCCATGTTAGTGGACTTGTGTAATTATCGACATTGTAAGGAGGCGCAGATCTGAAAGACGCGCTGCGTCGTCGCGAAACACAAATCTATACGTATCCTGTAATTGGGCAATTATGTGTAACAATTATGCCCTCGTCTTTTGCTAATTATATGTATTACACACCCCGTTTTATGCTGATATTTGCCTATTAATCTATATTAGAAACTGTTAAGTTATAATTATTACGAGTTTCTTGTGTGGTCATAGTACACAATTACTTTGCTTTTAAGCTTTAATCCATGTAGGCCTATTTCTGAACTTTTCTGCAGCTGCGAGTATACAACTTTGAACAGTTAAATAGCCATTTTGTTCTATGCGGAGTCACGAGAATTCTTCGTTCAAGAGGAACGAATATAGCGAGGTCAGTTAGGCCCTATGCGCGGCTTGCCAAATCGTGCGGAATGTGCGTAATTCAGAGCAGAATTACGCTTGCGTATAATCGCGGATAAATCTCATCATATCCATTAGCTGTGACATTGTAGTTACCAACTTATCCCGGACAACGGAGCGCCTTAAGGGAGCGAGCGCCTTAAGACGCTTAGCCTACCCCATAGGCCTGTGCGTCTGTCTGTGAATGACTCCAAAGCATGTGGACGGATTTGGATAAATTTTGTGGATCGACACATAGTGATTACAATCTGTACACCACCACTCTTGGGAGGAGCCCCAGATGAAAAAAAATTGGACCTGTGGCTGTGTACATATTTGAAATGCCTGACGATTTTTCAATATATTCAATACAGACCTACAGCTTTTTACGGAGCTCCGACGAAAAATTAAGGGTCGTTTACTTATGCGCATCTAGACTTTTAAGCATTTAAACATTTTTCAAAATCCTACAGCGCCTTATGGCGCTACAGAAATTCGATTATAATTATCATTTATTACCGTGATCGGTCTAAGCAGACAATAAGAGCTGTAACAGTGGACAAAATAAGTGTTAGGCCTACCAGTCTTAGGCCTATAATCTGCTTAGACAAATCGACGAAGCCGCACCGGTACGGAGCCTCACAAAATTGGCCCAAGGGTAATATATTATGTAGGCCTATGCCGAACTTTCGTAGCTGTCAGTTTACAATGGTAGAGATCGAGTGAGCCTGATAAATTTATAAATTTAGCCCGGAGCAACTAATAACGGGCAACGGGCCACGGTAGCAGCAAGAAATAAGACATCGACGCTGCGCACTGCAGGGTGGTGTCAGCTGGCGATGTGGTATTTACGAATACGAAGTCTGATGAAATATTTTTTTTCGCGAGAAGCTTCAATTTAAATACGGCCATCCGTACACAATGGTGCAGTCCGTCACTCTGTCTATATTTCCCTCGCGCCTGTAACCGACATCCCCATGTTAGGTCATGACATCACTGAATTTTCAAATCGGCGACGCATTACTGACATCAGCAGCGAAGATGTTGACAATGGGATTTAGTAGTGTGACCAACGTCCGAGGCAGGGCAGCTGATCCTGCAAATTTTTTTTTGCAATTGGCCCAATCCCGATGTGATCAAAATGCCGCTAAAAGTTCCTGGGACGAATCGTGATTCGGATCAGCAACAAAATCAGATGGTTGTTTGCTGCTGGTGAGACATCCCGCTCCTCAACAGTTTCATAACAAGAAGGTTGACTACCGCAAACAGATCATGCGTCAACATTCATGTCACCAAATTTTTGGCCAGGACCGGGGGCGCAGTCGACCACGTAAAAATATCCTCTCATCTAGTTTGATCATCAAGCAAAAATTTGGTTGCTTTGCGGACATATGTAGGAGGTCCCAAAAATGGAGGAGCTGGGCTCCGCGCCCTTGGGATAGGGGGCATGCCTGGCTCCAAGAAACATGCATCTCCTGACATGCATTACCTGCCGAACTTAGTCACTCTAGGTCAAACCGTATATGGTAGGCGGGTCACAACAAGAAGCTCAGCTGATGCTGACAAACCCACGCGACGCGTTTAGACATCAGTCAAGGTCACCAAACATAGTGCCATTCCATATGCTAGGTATAGTTTCTTTCTTATTAGTGTTCTATTGTCCAGAGGTCACTCATAGTCATTGAAAGTGGTACCGTTCGATAGACTGAGTATAGTTTCCTATTAGTGTTCTATAGTAACTTTGTCCCTAAAACGCGCCGTTTTGAGATATTCGACTTCAAAAACTGTCGTGACCTTGAAAACCAGGTTAGAGCTCCGTCAAGGTCATTGGAAATATCGCCATTCGATATAGCGCATATGACTTCCTATTGACGTTCTACCGTAACTGTGGCTCTATCTCGTGTCGTTTCTGAGATATTCAATGTCGAATAATGTTGTGACCTTGAAATCCGTGTCAGAGGTCACTCAAGGTCGTTGAAGGTGGTGCCATTCGATAGATTGGGTATGGTTTCTAGTGCCCCTAAAATGAACCCTTTTGAGATATTCAAATGTCGAAAAATATTGTGACCTTGAAATCGGGGTCTAAGGTCACTCAATGTCATCGGAACCAACACGGATCGATCCGCCCTCTGACTTATGATTTCCTATTAACATTTCATAGTAACCATGGGTCTATCTCGCACCGTTTCCGAGATAGACGGCGATTTCAGTCTAAAATTGCAAAATTTTCCAACCCCGTGTATTTTACGATCCCGTTGACGGGGTTTCCCTTGGACCTGGGTATCGGCGCAGGAATCAAAAAACCGGAATGATGGGCTACCAGAAGGTCCAGAAAGTTTTGAGATAGGTTTAGCTGTTACCGGCGTGTGACGGACAGCTAGACGGACGGACGGACGGACGTCTTTCAACGGCAAAGACCGTGCTAACATAGCCTCGTGTGGGTAAAATTGGGAACGCTGGTACCCGCCTTTTAGGATGGGGCGTAGCTGACCTGCTAGAAACACGCAAAATTTTCCCACCCCGTGTATTTTGCGATCCCACTGACGGGATTTCCCTTGGATCTGGGTATCGGCGCAGGGGTCAAAGACCGGAATGATGGGGCTACCAGATGGTCCAAAAAGTTTTAAGATAGGTTTAGCCGTTCAGATACAATATCGGCGTGTGACGGACAGACAGACAGACAGACAGACATCTTTCAACGGCAAAGACCGTGCTAACATAGCCTCGCGCGGGTAAAATTGGGAACGCTGGGCCCGCCATGGGGCGCAGCTGACCTGCTAGAAACACGCCCTCCGACACGTTACCGTGCTGAACTTGATCGTTCTAGGTCAAACAATCGGGTGTACGGTACGTACCGAGATCCGCTGGAAAAATTGGCGCGTCTTGCCTTTCAAGGTCACTCAAGGTCATTGGAACCAATACAAATAGATCGGGTACCTGTGACTTCCTATTAGTGATCCATGGGCCTATCTCGTACCGTTTCCGAGATAAACGGCGAATTCGGTCGAAAAAAATTCCTACCACCGTGTGGTATCATGCTCCTGTTGAAGGGCTCCCGTTGGAATTTTGTAACGGCGGTGGCGCTCAGAAAGTAGAATGATGGCTCAAACAGACAGTGGAATAAGTTTGACTATATGTGCATTCATTTAGACATAACAGCACAACGCGACGGACAGACGGACGGACCGAAATGATGTATCAGTATCGCGCTCTGCATGGGCGCATGCTGACGCACGATAAAAACTCGTCGACGACTTCTTGAGTTATCAGCAAAATTTGTACAATCCCTCAGTGGTAAAAATTCCTTTAAAGAACTTGTGGATCCGCATTGTGAGCCGGATCACTGCCAAATTCTAATCGTTTGTTGCTAGTCACACACCCCACTCTTTCAAAAAATTTCGTCAAAATTCGTCGACAACATTTTAGCTGACAGACAAAGGCAAAAGCGTAACCTCCTTAGTGGAAGTAATAAAGTAAATAAAGTAAAGTAGACATTACTGTAATTACATCTTTACAACACAAATACTGTTAATAATTAAATATTGTAACGTGTCACTTCCAGGTCGTTGTTTTACAAGTCATCCCCCCCTTTCCGTTTGGCCGCATCTGTTTCGTGGTGCTGGTCATGAGAAAAGGAAGGCGAGCAGTTGAAGTGATCCCTGGCATTTAGGCTGTACATTGGAAGTTTTCCATGTGCACAGCTACCAGGACCACTTCATACAGTCCGGTTGGGCCGAGAGTTTTATGTATTTAGCCTAGATTTGTGCTTTGTGTGTTCATTTGTGCTTTTTGATTTGTTTGTATGTCCCCATTCTTTTATGTTTCCCTGAGCAATTGAGTCATCTCCCTTACAGTTTTTGGCGCTAGCGTAACTAATTTAAATGAGACTCATAGAGCTGTAGCTGCCTCCACTATAGCGTGGGTTGGGAGCTAACTCCATCCATTTTGGGCCGTTGTAAACAAAAGCAACGCGGGTTAAGGGGGTTATTATGTCGCTGGCCATAAGAGGTGCACATCACTGCTCAGGGCCCCGTCTCCGAAATGACCTGTGTCGAGTGGGACGTTAAACTCTACTATACTATACTGTTTTACAAGTCAACAAAACGAACATGATTGTAAACGTGTCGTCTGTTTTCCTCGCTTATCAGTCTCGCACTCGCACTGCTGCTGGGAGTGCGAACCTTTAGGCTTATGCGCTGGTTACAACTACGATTCGACTTCGATTCGACGGCCGTTCGACTGCTTGTTAAAGGTCATTATTAAAGTCACAGGAACGTAACCCGCTAGCGCTAACCGTAGTCACGCTGACCTATTTATTTATTTAGGCTGCAGTGCAGCAGCCCAGAACAGGTCGGCCGTAACGTAGTCGTCGAATGGTCGTAGTGCGGTCGAACTGCAATCGAATGGGAGTCGAACAGCGGCCGAATCGAAGTCGAATCATAGTTGTAACCACCGCCTTACTTGTCCGTTTTCCGGTCGGCCGACAGGCCCGAGTTCGCGTGCGTTTAATTCGATTCCGAAGCGTCAATAGGCCGTTAATCTCGTCGCTGGCTGCGGGAGTCTGCACCGAATGCGGGTGGTCGGACCGCCCAGGCTGGCGGTGGTACGGGTCACCGGTTGGTCGATGTGTAGGCCTGGCGGTCGATGTGACAAGATTGATCTACAGTAATCGACGACGGCCGATCGATGTGCGACACATCCGCGCCACTTTTAATCTGCACTGTCGCTGTCGCCGCCGCCTCCTCCTCAGTCGCTCCGCGTCAGATGCTGCATTTCGCTTCCTATGATCAGCGTCGAACGTTACTGACTCAACTGACGCGTTTACTGTCTGTTTATTACCTTCAACGGGAAAAACGTTTTTTTCTTACCTTTCGTTTATCTGTGCGTCTGCGTGTCTGTTCATGTTCAAGATAAAGCAAAAACTTGTGGACGAAGCTGCACCAAATTTTTGCGGTCGATATAATTTGGTCACTTTTGATAATGATTCCATTTTGAGCCCATCTAAAGGAAGGGAAAGAGGAATTTTTACACCGTGGGTAAGCTTACATCGTTTGACATAGAGTGACCAAATATGGCACTGTAACCAGTATACGAGACGGGAAGATTTGTATGGGTCGACAGTACCTTTCAACCCAACCTTCCAACCCAACCGGCGCCTCAGATTCAGCTCTGATGCTGACAGTGTGCGCCTTACAAATGTTATTATTATTATTATAAGGGGGCGGGAGTACCATAAGCCAAATTTATCTCCCTTCTTTAATACACGCTAACACCGTTTGACACCGAACTGCCAAATTTGGTAAGGGGTTGACTGTTCCGCCTCACCCAATGGGTTCCAGTGGGATCACCGTGTTCGAATTGCTCAGCCGTTGATGAGGGTGTGCGCTTCTCCGATCGCTCTTCTATAGTGTTTTATTAAATACTTTCGAAAACTAACTGTAACATCGTATCAGCTGCTGTCCATCGACTACCACGAGTCCGGCCTCGCACCACGTTTGTTTCTCGTGCCTTGGCTTCTGCCAATCCTACAATCTGGACTTCGATGCCTGGTTATTTGCGTGGGCCTATAATCCATCTCGTGGGTGCGACCAGTCTTGACGTGACCTGAAAACGTCCGTATTTGCTCAGCTGTACCGTTACGTAGATAGCGCGTTAGAGGTTTTTCTTCACGCAATCGCGCTATATAAATTCACATTACTCACTTACTTACTTGGAACGCATTTCTGCAAATTAGATGATTTTTACTGAGGTTATGTCACTGTGGCGTGTTCTGTTATTCTTGTAATATACGGCTACAGTTTGTGGCAAATTCATTTCCTACTCGAGTGCCGTTTCGGAAACTGACGTTGGCAATCAATCGATCCTCCTGTCTTCTTCGACATTTTCAGTAGGCTAAATCGTTGCTGGTCCGTCGTTCATCACATGTAGATGTCAACCAGACCTGTCTAGACTGTCTCGCTGTTGCATGCCTGCCTTCAATCTTCTCAGACAGTGACAATTAAATCGATAAAAAAATCGAGGTGTCTACACACGGCTAACCGTGTACACAACAGGCATCCCAGGTTGGCTATACACATGGCTGACCCTAACAAAACGGCTGAAATAATGCCAAACTGCGAGAAGGCGAGTGACTAACCATTACTGTCGGTAAATTCAGGGTACATGTACATGGTGGTACATACATTGAGTGATGCATCACTCAGTGGATAGTGTAGACTTTATTGTATTTTTGCATGCCTGTTGGTGCTGTTGTAAGCCTTGACGTGATTTGTTTGTATTCTGTCATTGCAAATTGCATCACACCAAATAAATAAAATAAAAATAAAATAAATAGTTAAGGCAGGATTAGGGCTAGGGTTAGGGTCAGCCGTGTGTATAGCTCTATTGTGTGCTGCTGTGCACACGGCTAGCCGTGTGTGTATATATAGGATCGTTCAAATAAAATACAATAGTGTGATGACAATGATCGTGACCAACTGTTATTAGGCCTATCATTCAGAATGCACAGAATTCGCAGACATTAACGGTTAACTATGTGTCATTAACTGTAATTTTTCCAGTAATTGTTACTTTTTGCAGAGACTCTATCTATATTTAGAATTTAGTCCAGCTAGTTAATAACTGATAACGGCAGTCAACTGTTTAAAATAAATGCCTCAACATTTCTCATATACCGGTAGGCTTAGTAATTTCGTAACTACAAGAGAATTAATGTATACTATGCATTAGTAACAAGCTGTAGGCGGGCGGCCGCCACGATATGCCCCCGCCTAACTCCTTCCCCATGGGCGCCGAAGCGCCTTGCGCCGCCGAGCAGACGGCAACGTAGCAGCAGTTTCCCACGGCCAACACGTTCCCACTCCCACCGCTGCAGCCGCCTGACGCGCCAACATGGCGGTGAGCAAAGCGGCCTGGTGACCTTGACCTTTGACCTTGAAAGCGGTGTCCGAATCACGTGTGACGTGGGCTACCTCTATGCCAATTTTGGTCTTCCTATGCCTGTCTGTTCTCGACTTAGGCCCGATGTACGTGACAGACAGACGTCAGATAGACGCCAGACAGACGTCAGACAGCATCATTGCTTTATGCCCCGCCTATTAGGGGCGGGGCATAATAAACTGATAGCAAAGTAAAAATTCATTTAATGAAACAATGACATACGGCACTGTAACAAGCGAAATGAGCAACAACGGAGTAAAGACGTAGAATTAACAAGCTGTGCGGGAGGCCACCACAATATGCCCCCGCCCCTGCAAGTTGACCTTTGACCTTTTGACGTTGAAAGTGGTGTCCGAGTCACGTGTGACGTGGGCTACCTCTGTGCCAATTTTAGTCTTCCTATAGGCTTCTCTGTTCTCGACCTAGGCCCGATGTACGCGACAGACAGATGTCAGACGCACATCATCGCTTAATGCCACAGCCTACGGGGCGGGGCATAATAAACAAGCTTGTGCGGCCGAGATGGCCGTACGATATGCGGCCCTCTGTGCGTGCCGAAAAGTACATGTGTGTCATTGTAATTCGCTAGGTGGCGCGACGTGACGCTCGGTAATGATAA
>Ga0049107_10000562_pt1 | contig 11488 bp, 11 predicted proteins | sample WorMetilPIANOSA1_FD_61187 | JGI IMG/M metagenome (GOLD analysis project Ga0049107, IMG submission 61187) | Marine gutless worms symbiont microbial communities from Max Planck institute for Marine Microbiology, Germany - Olavius ilvae PIANOSA.1 | ecosystem: Host-associated > Annelida > Digestive...
GAAAATAAGTTATAAATATAACTCTATGTTGACCTATATTCCGGTGTCGTTTTTCTTTTATTTTATTTTTAGGGTTCGGGTTAGGGTTAAAAATAGGGTTAGGGTTGGGGGTTGTGGGCTAGGTTGGGGTGAGTTCTAGGGTTAGGGCTAATAGGGCACCATGGTTACAGAGTGTATAGAATAGAATAGAATATATTTTTTTCTATACACTCTGCCATGGTTAGGGTCTTAGGGTTATGGTTCGGGATCGGTAACCTCATAGGTGGCGCTGCCGGCACAGTGGAGCACATTTCTATGACGTCATACGCATAGTGCCCTGCGCTCGCAAGACGCTTGTGTTTGATTGTCAGAAATTACAGTGAAAGTACGTGTATAATGCGAAAATATAGGTCGGGTGGCTTGTTCTTTAAATCAGGATCAACCGTGGAATATCTGAAGAAAACGAACTTTCTGTATATATTCTTAGGATGGAACATTTTTGTGGTCTTCTTATATCGGTGGTATGTACACAAGTATATCGAGGACAAGGAAACCTGGGCTAAGATGTCAGCGTGTAAGTATGCTATATTGATCATGTTTAAAAAGTAAAATTCAACGGATCTAACCGGTCTAGACCAGATATCTTGGATGACCTAGAAATACATTATAGTTTACGAACTGTCTGCTCGTACGGGGCCGTACTCGGTCTCCCTAAACCATGACGGGACAGGTATTCAGTCTGTTTCGCCCGTCCCGTCTGCCTCCGCGGCCGGTCCGTCTGTCCCGTCTTTCAGTAATAGCCGCAGTAATTAACTAATTGGTTTGCTAAAAGCCGTAAATAGCGGCCGCCCTGTCCTTTGCGTCCTGCAACGGCATCAAAATGATGCAAATTCGGCAGCGGAGGTTCTAGCAAGACCGACCGTGATATGAACAAGGTATGTATGTATACAAAATGTTAGAAAATAAATATAAGGGGATAAAGTGAATCCAAAACAGATGGCGCACACAACCTGTGTCATGTTGTTCAACGCATCTGAGTTACTGTGTGATGCGCAAATGCTGGAGCCAACTGGAGGTCACCGAGACCACATAGTGACCGCCGTACTTCGGCGTACTGTATGCGGACCAAATCTCGTAGGTGGCCGATCTGGTCAGTGACTGCTAATTACTGTGGCTATTCTCTGACAGACGGACCGGCCGCGGAGGCAGACAGGGCGGGCGAAACAGACTGAATACCTGTCCCGTCATGGTTTAGGGAGACCCGCCGTACTACCACCTTGACTATTCGTACGAGTTTCTAAATATAGCTCGGGAAGCCGACTGTGAGCGTGTACCTTGTTATGATCTTCTTACTTTATTTACCCCACCCAAACCCCTGTTTTGCTTTCGGGTCCCGCTTAGATCGTCAGTGGTCTCCGCTTCGCGGTTATAGGCCTTTTATAAACCCACCTCCTCCCTAGGAAAATAACTTATATATAACACTATGTTGAACTTTAAGTCAGTGTCGTTTTGTACTGCATACATTATTTTTACTTTTAGGGTTAGGTTAGGTTAGGGTCAGTTTTAGCCTTTAGGGTTGGTTAGGGTTAGGTTTAGACTAGTTAGGTTTGCTCATTGAATAGTGACACCCCTGTTGTGTAAACGGACCTGTACGAATTGCCTGTCACTATCACCAAACGGGTCCGTACAAACAGCCTGGCTATTCATACGGACCCGTATGAATAGCCTGGCATTTTAACCATACGGACCCGTACGAATAGCCTGGGCCTGTAGTTTATTGGATGGGGTACTGGCATGAGAGGGCTGACGAGAGGTTTGACGACCATCCCACCCAAAGGTGGATCCAGGAGCCTTAGTGGTCAGAGACAGGGACGGAGACCCCAAGAGGACCCTCAGGGAGTGCATTGCTTCTGTGTGTGTATCAGGAGTGCACTGTTGGGGGATTTTCTTGGGGTTAACAGATCCATGGAATGTGATCTATCAATGGCCGGATTCGTTAGCATCAAGCCTTTTACACTGTGCTAGTGGAACTTCATAGCTCTATAATCTGACCAGCTAAAGGTAGACCTGCCACATAGCAGCAGGCGAATGGCAATGCGCTTTCGTCAGTTCTCAAAGTGAGACTACATTGCAGTAGGTAAATAGCAATGTATTTTTCGTCAATCCTTGAAATGAGGCGGCCCGTTTGCCGTGGGCTGTGACGTGTCGTCAGGAGCGAGATGTCTGGTGGTTGAGGGCTTCCTCAGCTGCAGCCGTTGTTTGCCTAACGTACCCCACACTATAACCCACACTTTGGCCCTCAAGCTTCAGGCTAGATGTGGGGCTCTGGTAGCTGTCAGAGTTAAGTCGGCTGATTCCCAGGATTATCAGGTCGTAAAGAGCAGACTTAACAGTTGGGATGAGGTATTAAGTTATGACCAGGGAACGATATCTGGCAATGGGACTCCACACCTGTTTGCATTGAACAAGTTATAGTCCCGAATGACCCGGTGACAATACTTCTGGTCATTCCTATCTCTTGCTGGTAACCCTGAGCAGGTATAGAGTTTGGCTCAGCCCCTTACCCCTGCTCCCCTTGTTGGGCTCGATTGTGGGTGGGGAGCCAGCGAGATGAAGTTAAACCTTCACCATGGATGGTCTCACTCAAGGCAACAAACATGATCAACAATCGGAAAATTTTCCAAGATATATCATCATCACACCAAGCGACACTGTCAACAATTTACAAAAACTCTCTCCATTTCTAATTGAGAAGTTCTTAAAACATTAACATTGGTTCTCTGAAGAACATCAAGATGCTTAGATCTGGCCACATGCTCATTGAGTGCGACAATGCCTCACACAGCAACAAACTTCTAAAATTGTCAGATTTGGCAGGTGTTCTGGTAAGGGCAGCACATCACTGGAAACTGAACTCATCAAAAGGAGTCATAAAGTGTCGGACTTGCGGCATGCAACTAAATATGAAATTATTGATGGTCTAAATGACCGAGGCGTCACAGACTGCTTCAATATAAAAGTGAGAGACAAAGACGGTCAACAACATCCCACAATCACATATATACTCACTTTCAACTCTCCAATCACTCCTAAACACATAAAGGTTGGATATATCGGGTCAAAGTTGAGACACATATTCCTAACCCATTATGCTGCTTCAATTGTCAACAATATGGAGACAGTAAGAATGTCTGCTGCAGTCTGCGCTCGGTGTGGTGAAAGGCATTCCCAAGAACAATGTTCCAATCCTTCCAAGTGCAGGAACTGTTCTAGCCCTCACCCAGCGTACAGCAAGGACTGTCCGAGGTGGAAGCTGGAAAAGAAAGTGCAGGAGGTGAAAGCGAAGCTCAACATGTCATATATAGAAGCTCGACACAAGGTCGAAGCCGGAGAGAATGTTGTACCAACCGCTGCTGCGGTTATATCAAGCTCTCTGGGCAACACTCGGCCAGCGACTACCAGTCCTACACACATGTGCTCCATACATACTCAAACTGACATCACCTGGCCATTGACATTGAATTAACCAATAAAGTAAGAAGAAATGACTACTCAGACAGACACTGGTTAGACCGAACTGGAGGGTCAAGAGAGGAAGCATGCCCTCAGCGCAGGCCCTTCCACTACTCCCTGTTCTGGTACTTGGGAGACAGCTAAATCTCCCCCTCAAAAGGAAAACAAAATACTATCAAGGCACGAAAAATAAACCTAAATTGCCCCCTCTGTCCCTATCACACGTAAGATCCGGTTACTATGTACAATAAATGTGGTGTACTGGACCAAGAGGGGGATGACTCTGAGGCAACATAAATCATGGCTAGTCTTTCACAGCATCAATGGCCCTTTCTATACATGGAGACAGGAAGTCTAGTGAAAGCAATGGCATTGCTGGCACCATTACACCACTTATCCTATTCATTTACTCGCAATTTTGGAAAGTTTCATTACATTATCTCCTACAGAATTGAAAAATTATGCTGCTTTTGGTCATGGCAACTTAGCAGCTGACACATTATCAAAAATTGTCTCAACTATTCTAGATGGTGCAAACACTTTTTTGAGTAGAGAAAAATGCTCTGAATGTCTTCCATCGCCCTTCATGTACTCGTGTGACACTATTTCTAAAACTTGGGGACACCTTTGTTAATTCAACCTGAGGAAAACTGTCTCATATCTTCTCCAGAGCGACTTTCAATTCGGAAACTGTTTTGGGCATCAAATGAAGGTTTTAAAATAGCTTCATGCGTCACCCCCAGACATGATATTTCCACGATATTCAAATTTGGAGAGTTATTAGGCGGCCATTATTCCTTTTGAATCATTTGTAGACAGTTCTGATAGAGGCACCATGGAGAGACATGCAGTGCGTGCAGAGCCACATGCCACTCTGCCTGGCAGCACTCTTCAATGAACTTTGGAAACAGAAAGTAATAAAACAACTTCAATTACTGTTTGCAACCAGTGGCATAGATCTGTCGTAAAATCTGGGGGGGGGGCAGTGTCAGTTGGGTCAAGCCATCAAACTGCTTCAGATTACACCCCACGTCAATGATTTCCAAACACTCAAAAATTCCGGTTCCAGACAGCCTGTAGGTGCCTCAAAAATTAGTTTTACCTTCCACTTTTGACAGATGGATCCACCATCATCGTGGTCGTCGACACGTAGTCCGAGTGGGCCGTTGCGCTGCTCCGTGACCCTTGACGATCTCAGATCTCCACAGCGTAGAAAGTAGTAGAGCGTTGACATCCTCCTGAACCTTGCTGAGCCAGATGTTGCGAGGGTGACTCAGCGGTCTTCTCCAGCTGGCCATTGGCTTTCTGCCTTCATATCCACCATCAGACGCAGAGCATCATGTGCTGGTACTCCAGAGTCCAGGTGTGCAACATGGCCAGAGATAAACGTTGATTACGTATGGTGTCACCAATGGTTGACAAACCAGATCGCTGAAGCACCTCTGCATTGGAGACATAAGCCCCAGCGTACATCGAGTACCTGTTGCCGACACCTCATGTGGATAGCCTCCAGTGTATTCATATTGGTTACCAAGAGGGTCCATGTTTCTGCACCATAGAGCAGGACAGACATTACCAATGCTTGGTATAGGTGTTTATATTTGGTGTTGATACTGACAGAACTGCATTTCCATACCCTCTGTAGAGAATTCATCACTGAGCAGGCAAGTCCAATCCTGCATAGAACATCCGGTCAGCAGTAGCCATTAGAACTCTGTTTACTGCCAAGGTAGACTGGTACACCATCTATGAGGATTGTCGATGGTGGGTCACCTGCACCCACGTTTTGGAATTTTGTCTTGGGCCACGGTAAGTTGGCATTAAATGATTGGAGGACACTGTCTACTTGGAGCTGATCAGACATAAGGACGGCAGCACCGTCAGCATAAGCAAGATCAGTGAAGTGATAGTGTCCAACTGTTCATCCTTGATGCTGTGAAACTTGCAGAGTTATGCAACAACAGTTTTGAATGAAAGAATGTGACATTATTATGGGGTGGGGTCAAAACATACTTTGTCCCCTCCTACATAATTCAGGGGGTCCGGACCCCGTAACCTCCCCAGGATCTACGCCCCTGATTGCAACAACATTGCTGCTAAAATTGTCACAGTGACTTTCAGCTGTGACTTTTTTCAACTGTCAGCCGTACCGAAATATAACTTGGCAAATGTAATATGTTAATATAAACGTTCATCACTCCTGCAAAAATATTACAAAATTAACTTAAACCATGGACGAGTTATCAGAAGAGGTCACAGGGGGCTACTTTCTTCTGGCACGACCTGTCCAGCTGTTCTTTTTGATGGCCAATGCTTATTTATTTTGTGGCATTTTCTTGTACAGAAGACCAATCTCAAGTGCACAAGTTAGTATTTTGTAAATTATTGTATTATATGAATGCGTTATACTTTGTGTTTATGTTGGATTTATATCTACGCAGCTGCTACTTTATTGTGTGTTTGCTATGTGTAGCTCAGAAATATCTGTATTTTATGATGAAACCAGAGGACAAACTAAGTGTGGTGACGTTCAAAGGTTTACATCATGTGGACACAAAAACTGTTTCTGCAGATGCCTATTTGAAAGTACTATCAGATCCAGGTATGCCTTGGATGCAATTGTGCTGGTAAATTAGTTGATATTTCTAACTATGTGACAGTTTTATGCACAGATGTTATCTGAAATCGAGTGTGGTTATATATTTCCAATGAAATCATTAATGTCATTCTGTGGTGCCATTCTGTAATACAGTTTATAGCTGGAAATTGAAGACCTGGAGCATATATGTATTAAAAAAAATTTCACAGCTGCTGGGAACCTAGGAACAATGATATGACTGATAGTGGAATAGACAAATGGACATGCTGAGTATCAATTGAAGAAGAATCCTAAAAACTGTCACAGTGTTAGAAACTTGTGTTTTAGATTCATTCACATCATGTGAACTGCCAGTAGCTGTTTTGTGGCAAGTGCGGCTATAAAAGTCGTGAACTAATTGAGAAAGAATATTTAAAGACGTATTTAACGTCGACGATGCTGGTTTAACGGCCATTTTCCAGGACAACCTGGGTAAGTTGGTACCAGAATGTCTCCATTCCGGATTTTATTGGAGCTAAGGATGAAGGAGATGGTGGCAACAACGGGATATAAGAGGTGCAAAACTTCAGTCAGAACGTCTGACGTCATGACCAACATTTTTACAGGCCAGATGCCCTTCGTGTCACCCAACCAACAGTGTCAGAGCACTGAAAGGAGAAAGTATCACACTCCACGGACTTAACTCACACCAAGCCCACCTGGCGGTCTTCCATCCTTGTCTTGAGACGCCAGTACCCCATAACAAATGCACAATAATTACGTCTGCTGATTTCATCTCATAAATTTCACGGATATTGTGCTGAAAATGGACTATCTTAATTGGTTGCAAAATAATACTGCATAAAAAGATGTGTAGGTTTTGTTTATTTTACCACTCCGTACGTGCATCTGAGTTTGCTTTCAAGTGATTTGACACTTGGTTGGGAGACAGCAAGGACATCCGGCCTGTAATAAACTGAGTGTTGGTTTTCTGGTGGTGGTGATCTGACTGGAGCTTTGCACATATTAGAGTTTGGTTTGAACCGTCGTCACCTCCAACTCTTTGCTGAATTTAATCCAGAATGGTTTGTCATTCTGATAAAGGCTTAGCCAGGTTGTCCTTTATACTGGCTGTTAAATGAGGGTGTGTGTACGTGTCTGATTAGGTACCAAATCCGAGTCATTGGTGGCATTAGCAAGGGCAACTGGCTAAAATGGTGGAGTTTAACAGTGTGAAGTCATCTTTGTGGTACATGCTGTGTGTATAAAAATGTTGATTACATAGCAGTTTTCCATTTTGTTACATTCATTAATGCTGTTTTACGTTTGTGTTTTAGATTCAGAAAAACCAGAGAGCAATATTATGTCAAGCACTGACAACACTGATGAATTCTGATCATATTGCACAGCAGTGTATTGCAATGCTGAAGATGTATATTCATCAGATATATGTGCAGTTATTCTTGATGCCTAAAACTGTTGAGCAACTTCCACAAACTTTACTCATACACATATTGTATGTCATGAGGATTGGAACAGTTGCATCATCGAGTATTAAATCTCCATATTGGGCTTGGTTACCCTCTGTAACCCACGGTAACTGTTTAAAAGGCTGGTTCTCTCCATTTTAACAGCCATTTTCCAGGTGGACCTGGGTTAGCCGGTACCAGAACATCTCCATTCCAGATATTACTGGAGCTGAGGGTGATGCAAGTGGTGGTAATAACTGGAGCTATAAGACGTGCAAATCTCCAGTCAGAATGTCATCATCAACATGACCCAGTATTTTTAAGGCCAGATGCCTTTCCTGTCACCCATCCAACAGTGTCAAAGCACTAAAGGGAAATTAAAGCACTCGAGGCTGGTTACAAAGTGTAATAGAGAGATTTATACAAAATGCACAGTATCAGAACATGGTGGAAAGTTCTGGCATATTTTGTACCGAATAAGCAAACTTGGTGAACTTCTAAACACCATTCTGACAACGATGTTCAGTATTGTGCCATTCAAATTCTGATATGCATATCCATTTATGCAACTATATCCTGGGACGTTAAGATGATTTCCAAAACTATTGATTTCCCCATTCTGGTATTGTGGTGGTGGTGATCTGATTGGTGGTTTGCACATCTTAGAGTTTGCATCACCGCCTCTACTTCCGTCATTTCTTGCGACATCGAAGTCCATAATGGTTTGATGTTCTAGTAGTAGCTTACTCAGATCATCCTGGAATACTGGCTGTTAAATGAGGGTATGTGTAGGTGATTTACCATCCAAGTTAATGTTCTCTGACACTGTCTTCCAGTGTGCCTTTATCCTCTTTTGTTTTTCTGTCAGGATTATCTGTGCTATGCATTGGTACATAAATGACTTGTAAGGTGATACTTTGGTTAACCTGACTGTCTAGTGGTTAATTTGTTACCGTAACTCAAATACCAGATTATTGGTGTTTAATACCATTTCATGAATATACAAAATAATAAAAACATTGTTCACTAAAATGCTTCTGGTTTGTTGCTAAAGTTCTTAGTGGTCAAAGACACCGTTGGAAGACCCCCAGGTGAGTTTGGGTAAGTAAGTCTATGGAATGTGCTTTAGACACTGTTGGTTGGGCGATAGGAAGGGCATCCGGCCTGTAAAAAACTGGGTTTGTTGGTGGTGATGATTTGACTGGAGTTCTGCACAACTTATAGCTCCAGTTCTCACCACCATTATCACCATCCTTCGCTTCAATAAACACTGGCTAACCCAGGTTCACCTGGAAATGGCCGTTAATATGGAGAGAGCTGCTCAATCAAACAATACTTGTTTTGTCACAAAACAAAGTTTTCATCATATAAGTGTTTCTTCTCACAGAATTTCATTAAATATATATAGTGAAATGACCACAAGAAAAAACAAAATACATCACCCACAACAAGAGTGTTGTGTGATACAATAATAATTAGGGTTCACATACAATGCCACAGAAACAAGACAGTTTGCAGCAGAGATGGCTGCCATTATACAGCCCTCGCTGTGCATCAGCTTTGTAAGTGTTTAGACTCGAGCATATATTTACCTCTACCAAGGAGGTCATGTTTTCATTGGCATTTGTTACTTAGCAGGATTAAGCAAAAACTACTTGATAAATTTCATAAAAGTTGGTGGAAAGGTGCCTCGTGGGCCACGGAAGAAGCTGTTAGATTTTGGCAGTAATCCATATTACATTATGTTAGTGTTAGGATAAGGTTTAGTGTTATGGTTAAGTGGGGGACAAATCACACCCCCTATCACTGTAACATTGTTGTGCGATTATGAGCTTTGTGAGTTTGATTTTGGATATCAGCTGAATTAAAGGGGACTGTTAGGCCTTGGCAAAGGTATATGATCTACTAAGTGCCATTCTATTATTTGAATTTTCTGTCGGCCTCTGCGACTTTGATCATTGACCTTTCTGCCCATAAACATTTCCATTAGTTACACATACAATGGGGTATATTTCCACTGAACTGAAACTTTCTCTGCTGGAGTTATGGGCAGAACTGGATGTACGGCAGCAATACTAGATGTAGCCTGTAGGACTGTATAATAACCAGCAAGAACTGTTTGTCATGTTCATAATTAGGGACCTGTGAAACTTCCGAGATTCAATTTGAATCGGACATCCCAATTCGAATTAGATTCAAAAGTGACATGCTGATTTGAAAATTTCGAATCAGCAGCACATGCTGTGTGCTGTCATACCACAAACTACGCTCACTGACTGTTCAACAAAGACATCAACCTTTGCACCGTTTGTAGTTGAGATATATATTTACACTCCACTTTACGTGTAGCTGTACTGCTGTAGCTAGAGCACATACACAACTCTCACATGACAATTGGCATTGAACATGTAAACGACTACCCCTGATTCGGTTCGAGATTCGATTCGAATCGTAGTCACCTATTTGATTCGAACGGAAATTTCCGATTCGCAGGTCCCTATTCATAATATGCCGAGATGCGGATTCTGAGTGTGACACTAGTCACTGAACGACTAGACGGATAACTAACAAATGATACTTACTACTTGTACAGTTTGAATAGCACAGATATTACATGCAGTTAGAACTGTGCAAATCACTGAGCAATCACACCTCTGGATAATCACTAAAATGTAAATATAACCAAAAAAATTAATGGCTAAAATTCAACTAATATTGTATCACTAGAGTTAAGAATATGTGTAAGGCAGCGGTTAGGAATAGAAGACACAGTAAAAGTAGTACAAAGAAATAGACTGCAATGGTATTGAGGATGATGATTAGGTGAGAATGTTTTACTCTGGATGTTGAGGGAGCCAGACAGACGAAGGCCCAGGAAACCATGAAAAGAGGTAGTGGACAAGGACACGAATGATTTGCACTTAAAAACCGAGTGACATTATGGAGGGAAATGAGAGGAATTGGATAGTGACAGTGACTCTGATGACAGCTGAAAACGAACTGTACATTTCTAGTGCCAGCTTATACAGGTTAACCTGGATAAAGGGCCGTTAGGAACGTTTTTCTTATTTCTGTTTGTTTGTGATTTTTGTTTCAGAGTAAGCCAACAAAACTGTTCTTTGTCAGTTCTGCTTGCAAAATGTTTTGCACATCTATCTGCTATCAGTTACTAAGGTTATATTTTGTGTAAACAATTAGTGAACAAACTTGTTTGAAAGTTAACAATTTAATAGTTCAAATCAACTAAGTTCTGAGACTGCACACTACATGCCTGGACTTTTGAACTGTTTTCATCTTTAGTATATATTTTCAAGTGCAAGTTTGGGAAATCATATATATACCTATATGCCAAAATTATATTTTATTATTATTATTATTTATAATAAGCTTAATAATATTACTAACAATGACAAAGCCGACAAGCATGACACAAAGACAGTGAAAGAATATGCACTGTTATTTTGTCGAAGTAGCATTGTCATCAGAACTAGGTAGCACACACCAATCCGGCAGTGGAACACCTTTCAGATACTGGTCGCGCAGTAATGACCTTGCACCGACGATCTCCAGTGACGCAAACATTGCACCTACCACAGACCGGCTCACATTGCTAAGAAATACTTTAGCAACAGCTTAGTTAAGTTCATAAATCAAAAGATTAAGATCAGCTTTGCACAGCATATATCACATGAATGTGAAAATTTTTATTTCACTGAACCGTAATGAAATCGTAAAATCTTTGAAATTAACACACTTGCATAACTGGTTTTTAGGCTCGACGCCTTAGCGTTGAGCGTAATAGCTACAGCGACGTGGCTGGCTGGCTGGGTGGCAGGCTGGGTGGCTGGCTGGCTGTCACACTCCGGTACTGTATCAAAACGGCTAAACCTATCGGAAAACTTTTTCGACCATCTGAAAGCCCCATCATTCTAGTTTTCTGAGACCCCTG
>Ga0049107_10000563_pt1 | contig 11484 bp, 1 predicted proteins | sample WorMetilPIANOSA1_FD_61187 | JGI IMG/M metagenome (GOLD analysis project Ga0049107, IMG submission 61187) | Marine gutless worms symbiont microbial communities from Max Planck institute for Marine Microbiology, Germany - Olavius ilvae PIANOSA.1 | ecosystem: Host-associated > Annelida > Digestive...
TATTTCCGTGACACTTCGTACAACAGTTGGCCCATAGTGTGACGTCATCCACAGCAACTTTGCCTTTGGAGTCGGCGTGGATTTGCATCTCCACAGAGTGCACTTTCTAGTTCTGTTTAGTCATCGTGAATCGCCATTAGAAATAAACTTACCGCTGTTTTGCTTACCTTTGCCGCTTGTTTTATCTCATACTTTATACTTTCTTCTCATTTGCAGGTAACATTTTGCTGTTGCTGTTTGCTTCGATTTGTCCGTATTTTAAACAGACATTTCATAATTTTCTTGCCCTTTCTGTTAAATGTCAATAACTGATTTATTTGTTCAAGGTATTTTGTGTATGAAAGTACACAGAGTGAATGTTGTGGGTTTAGGCTACAGCACTACGGATCTGTCTACGAGCGTTGAAGACCGCCTGCACCTCGTCCATGCCAATGTTCCAGCCAGCACGGCCGAGGCGCTCGGCATTCCGACCCTCATGTCCAAGATGCTCGAAGCCGAGGAGCTGGACTACAGCTTCGGCCAGACGGACTCGCTGATTCACCGGCTGAACACGCTGCTCGATGACTATTCGGACGGGTTCGCCGTACCCAAGGAGCTGGTGCAGAACGCGGACGATGCAGGCGCCACGGAGGTGCGATTCCTCTACGACGAGCGGACCAACGCCGACTCGATGTCCTGTCTGATCGACGAAGGCATGAAAGAATGTCACGGACCGGCGTTCTGGGTCTACAACAACGCGACGTTCACCGACGAAGACTTCGAGAACATCACCAAGATCAACGCGGCGACCAAAGAGCCGCAGACGGACAAGATCGGTCGGTTCGGACTCGGCTTCAACGCCGTCTACAACCTGACCGACGTGCCGAGCTTCGTCAGTCGGCACTGCATCGTCATCTTCGACCCGCACACCACCTACCTCGGCAGGAGCATCCGCAACAAGTCCAAGCCGGGTCTGAAGCTGGACATGCGCCGACACCGGCGGAAGCTGCGAAATCTCGGCAACCAGTTCAAGCCGTTCAACGACGTGTTCGGTTGCGACCTGCGGCCGACCGCGAGACAGGACTTCTACGCCGGGACGCTGTTCCGACTGCCGCTGCGCACCCGGGCGCAGGCGCTGCGAAGCGAGATCTCGCGGAAACACTACGACGATGCCGAGACGAAGGCGCTGCTGCGGCAGCTGATCACTGGCGCCGAGAACCTGCTGTTGTTCACTCAGAACGTTCTGTCCATTAGCGTGCATCACCTTCCGTCGGGCAGCGCTTCGCCCACTGACATGACCGAACTGTTCCGCATCGGCAAGAAGCCGATGAGAATCATCAGAGAACTGAACCCGGTGATTGTTCACCTCAACGACGTCTACAAGAGCCTCGACCGCGAGACGCAGCATTTCCTCGGCCAGTGCTCAATACTGCGGTCCGCGACGGATGTGATGCGGCAGGTCAAGAAGGGCGCAAGACTGGACCGGTTATCATTCCCAGACCATTCTCTTGTCATCCGACTGCAGAGCTCCGTCAATGCCGTCTGCAAATCGTTTCTGTCTATCCAGATATCATCCGGTCACCAGGACTGGCTGGTGTCCGGTTGTATGGGGAGGAACGAGTCGCTGAGGATGGCACTGGAAGAAGTCTACCTCCTTCCGACAGCTTCCGTGGCCGTCCCAGTACAGGCTTTTCCAAGTTCGTCATCATACGTTCCAATTCCACTGACCGATCCAGCCGACGATTGCACGCCCTATGGCATCGTCTTTGCATACATGCCTCTGCCAATTCGAAGCGGTCTCCCAGTCCATATCAACGCCATGTTCTCGGTGACCGCGAACCGACGAAGTCTTTCCGAACTCAACGAGGATGACAAGACCGACTCTCGAGGTGCGCTGTGGAACGAGATCGTACTTCGAGACGCAGTCACGTCTGCTTACATCAAACTCCAGTGTGACTTGGCAGCGCTGTCGCCTGCCACCCGGCCTTGCCAGCTTCATCTGCTGTGGCCGCGGTCTGAACGGATTGCCGCGAAATGTTTGACCGATCTTCTGACGAGTTTCTACCAGGAGCTCGGCGGAATGCAGGGTCACAAGCCAGCGTTGTTCTCAGACGGACGGCGATGGGCGTCCATTGACGATACCGTGTTTCTCGACTGTCCGTACACGGAGCCGGAGTTGAACGCAAGTCTGGTGGAAGTGTGCAAGCAGTGCTGCGTTTCCAACACGTCGAGCGTCGTCGTGCGACTGTCTGACTGGATCCGAAACGAGTTCCGCGCGGCCGAGGTCGACCACGTGCTGGCCGCGAGGACGTACAGCGAAGCTGAATTCTTCGGCAAAATGTTCCTTCCGAACGTCGACATGATTGCGGTGGAAGATCGAGACAGGCTGCTGATGGCGGCGCTGAGGAGGAACGATGTCGAGCTGAACCGCGTCATCAAAGATTATCACTGCATCCCGGTGACACCAGACGGCACGAGACTTCGACAGCCGACGAAACTTGTCGACCCGTCGTCTCGCATTGCTCAACTGTACCTGCCGGATGATGCCCGCTTTCCTCTGGGATCGGACACGTACGCCCGTCCGGAAATTATCGATTGTCTGCGACGGCTGGGAATGAAGAAGATGCCGCAGGATCTGACGTGGGCTGAGATCATTGATCGCGCCCATCTCGTCAGTGGGATTCGCGAACGGGCCACTGCGTACAAAATGGTCGACGTTTTTCTGGGCGTGCTCGGCGAAAAGCTGGCTGATGATTCCACGTCTGTTGGCCTGAGGCAGATTCAGCAACAGCTGATGGACATTGCGTTCATCCCAGCGGCATCAAAGTCCCCTCATTTTCCGCTGAAGTGGGCCGCCGATGAAGATCGTGCGATCCTGTTCTATAAACCGTCGGACCTGTTTCCACCAGAATGTAAGGATCTCATCGGCTGCAATCACCTTGCCGCAGACGCGTCTGTGTTTGCGAAGGATTCGGCAGAATTGTTGACTTTTCTGCGTCTGGGACTGGAATGGAAGGAACCGACTATGGGTCAGGTCCTGGAACAGTTGGACCTGATAACAAATCCGAACACAGAGAACTATTTTCATGACGAACGCGTACTGGACGAGGTGCAGAAAATGTGCTACTCGATATACGATTATCTTCAGACGAAAGCCGAGGGCAGCGTTCATCGACAGACGTTGCAGGAAGCACTGTCCGGTCGTTACTTCATCCTGACACACGGGCGATTTCTTTCACCGAAACAACTAGCATTCGAATTCACCTACAACTGTGCTCCGTACCTTTACACCGTTCCAGAAATCTACAGGAGACATTACTCTGGACTTCTGAGGGTAGCAGGCGTGAGAGATCAGTTCGAGGCGAGGGATTTCGTAAGTGCTCTGCACAGCATGCACGATATCTACGATCGTGATCCTCTGGACAAGGATGAACTGAGACTGGCATTGCAGATGGTAAATCTACTGAACGAATGTATGACTGACGGAGGACTAGTGATGAGCGATCTTGTGGCAAAGCACGGAACGATCTATGTCCCCGACTCTCGAAATATCCTCAGCTCTGCAACAGATCTCTGCTACAATGAGCCCGACTGCCAGTGGGTGCAGCCGGTCAGTGGAACAGCCAGTAGAACAGCCGTCAGCTTCTCACACCCCCTCATACCGTACACCATGTCACAGCAGCTGGGCGTCAGCACGAAGCGTCAGGAGGTTCTGAAAAAGCATTCTCGTGGAATTCCGTTTGGACAACGGGAACCTCTGACGAACCGCATCAAACGCATTCTGTCCGGCTATCCGTGCGACAAAGAAATACTGAAAGAACTGCTGCAGAACGCAGACGATGCCGGTGCAACGCAGATCCACTTCGTCAAAGATACGAGACAGCACGGCACGGAGAGAATCTTTGATCAGTCGTGGAGGCCACTACAGGGTCCAGCCTTGTGCGTGTATAACAACCGCCCTTTCACCGAGACGGACCTGAGAGGCATTCAGATGTTGGGCCAAGGTAGCAAGGTTTTCGACCCCAACAAGACTGGCCAGTACGGAGTCGGTTTCAACTGCGTCTACCATTTAACCGATGTTCCGTCGTTCCTGACGAAAGGTTCCGAGATCGGCGAAACGCTGTGTGTGTTCGATCCACATGCGCGGTTTGTTCCTGGCGCAACGACTGAAGAACCGGGACGTCGATATGACAACATACCGCAACTGCGTCCCATCTTTACCGACATCTTCCCGTGCTACCTCGAGGATTTCTTCGACCTGAACAACGGCACGATGTTCCGATTTCCTCTGAGAACGGAACAGATGGCTAAAGATTCGGATCTCTCGGATCAGGCTATCTCGAACGAGACTGTTGATCAGCTGTTTGATAAGTTCCGGTCGGAAGTATTCGACTGCCTGCTGTTTGTGAACAATGTAACGACAATATCAATATCACAGATCAACGCCGGCGGCCGAAAGCTGTCCAGCGTCTACAACGTCACAGTTAGAATGTCGGAGTTCGATCAGTCTGTTCGCCAGGAGTTCTACGAGGATCTGGACAGCGTTGCGAAGCAGATACAGTCCGACCGGATGACCATGAAGCAGATCCCGGTCAGAGAGGTTGTGTACAAGATGTCCATAATCGACAGCGAAGGTTACGAGGAAACGTGGCTGGTGTCGCAGCGATTTGGTCTCGACAGTGGCGTGAAGGTTCCGCAGTGCGTCACCGATGCTCTACGTAGCAAGGACTTGGCGTTGTTGCCGAGAGGCGGCGTAGCGGCCTTGCTGGATAGTAGGACTGAACGCCGAGCAAGCCGAGTCTTCTGCTTTCTCCCGCTGCCAGTGAAAACTGATTTGCCGGTCCACGTTAACGGCCACTTTGCTCTCGATCACGAGGCGCGTCGAAACCTGTGGCAGGATGACGACCGCGGTACGAAGACTGAGTGGAATTATCTTCTGGTGAAGGAAGTCATTGCTCCGGCTTACGTCTCGCTGCTGCGTAGAATTCCGGCTTACCTCAGCAGCTCCGTACTGAGTGAGAACATTTCTCTGATGGATTCGTTCGGCGACGAAATTCCAAACCTGGACGCGTACAGCAAGTTGTTCCCGTTGCTGAGCGGTCACATGAGTAAAGGTTACTGGCGCAGTTTGACGGAGGCGGTCTATCAGCGCATTCATCGCCAGCAGGAGACCGTGTTTCCTGTGGTCAGACCGTGTCCTGACGCTGGTGCCACACCGCTGAATGCGGCTCTGGACAGCAGCGCCAGCATGCAACTGGAAGTCGAGTGGATATCAACGGCAGGTGAAGGTGCTTCGAGGCCGTTCTTTGATAATCTAACGGAAACGTTCAGCAAGTCCGCTGACGATCGATTGTCGACACTATCCGCGTCAGGATCGCGACGTCGCAGGACACGGTCGGCCGTTAAGAGGCCGCAGTTCGAGATTCTCCGTAACGTGTTGTTGACTTGCGGATTTAAGATCATTCGACTGCCTCTGCATATCTACGACAGTTTTCAAGCTGCCGGGGTGGATGTCGGCTGCGTTACGCCGCGAGCAGTCATCGACTTCTACGCACTGTTTCAGAACGGAAGTTGCCACTGTGGCCTGCCTGTCCTTCCGGCGGAGATCGGATCTACGCCGTTCGGCACAAACGTGGTGCTGAAGATCGTGCACGACTACTGCTCGCAGGACGTCGCCTACTTCAGAAGTCACTTGAGCGGACTTCCGCTTTTGCTGTGCGAAGATGGACAGCTGCGACAGTTCGCCAGCCGAGACCGTGTCTTCCTGTCGACGCACCACGAAGTGCTGCCGAGTCTCGGTTCCATGTTCATCCATCACAGCTACGTCGGCACGATCTTCAAAGACGTGGACATCGACAGCTGCGACGTGTTCCGGCGCTTTGACGTAGCGGCGTTCGCCAGCTTCCTGCCGACAGTTCTACCAGGCACGCAGTTCCGCTGGAAGACGGGACAACCTCCCACTCGCTGGGACATAGAAGACGACGTTCCGTCTGAGCGATGGCTTAGTCTCGTCTGGAACTTTCTGTATGACGAGTACGAACGAGTGTATAGCCAACACGTGGGCGGCATTACGAATGAGGTTGCAGCTGCCCGGTCGTTGTTGGAACCACTCAAGGATTGGTGTCTGATCCCTGCGTTTACTGCTACTGTATCTACAAAGTCCGCACAGCGACGTTCTCTTGCGGGTTCGCGCATGTCATTCAGTGTTTCCGATGCCATTGAGCATTACCTCGTCCCGCTGTCTCTTGCCGACATGGTTCTGGATTATTCACATACCAGCATAATGAGTTCATCAGTGAGACACTGCTTTGGTCGGATAGGCATTCCGGAACTGAACTGTGGTCTGATCGACAGCAGCTCGCCGAAGAAGGGCTCGGCACAGTTACAAAGCCATATCGGCGAGAGTTCGATATTAACCAGATTGCTCGTATCCAGTCTGGAGCAACCAGTCGCAGTTCTGAAGGCACTGCAGTATGCGCTGATTGACAAGTCCCGTAACACGAAGCATGCTAGCCAGTTTCCGACGCCCGAGGAGTGTCTGGTAATGTTGAAGTATTTCGCCGACGCCGTGGAGCTGTGGAAAGACAGCGAGACGTCGCGTCGAACTCTGCGCAATCTTCCGATCCACCTCGCCGTGCATGGAAACCTTGTCAGTCTGGGCGTGCGCAGTGGAGCGCTATTAATGGACGACATTCCGCGGTACGGAATGGAACACTGGCAGCGCAGTACATCGCTGGTTCTTCTGCGTCCGTGTCACTTCCTCGTACAGCTGTACGAGGTCATTGACTGCCCCTGTCTGACGTCTACCCAGGTCTATATGGAACACGTATTTCCCAACTTTCACTACCTGACGGCGGAGGCGTCGCTGGCGCACATGCAGTTCATTCGCGACTACAAGTTGCCGCAGCTGCACGGAGATGAGAAGGACAGATTCGTGGCCAGTCTTAGCGAGCTGGCGTTCTTACCACTCGATGACGGCCGGTTTCACACGGCGTCCGAGTTCTTCGACCCGTACCATCCCGTCTTCAAGGTGATGATGAAAGGAGATACCACCGCATTTCCCGCGTCTCCGTATGGCGACTATGGTTGGCTGGAGTTGCTCCGTCTTGCCGGCATGCAGGCCGAGCTCAGTTCACACACGCTGGTAGAGTTTGCTCAGCGCATTGCCGACCGAGCCAAGTCAGGACCATCAGATCAGTTACTGATGCAGTCACGAACTCTTGTTACGCATCTGTTTAAGCTGAAAGATCTACCCCGACTCGACCTTCTCGACAAAGTCGCCAGCATTCCGTTCATCCCGCCAGCAAAGGTCAATTCTCAGATGACACGAATATATCCGCCGTTTGGTTACGGCAGTGACGATGTTTCATTTATCACTTTCTGTGAAGGTGTGCCGGAGGAAAACGAGTCGCTGGTTTGGACCAGTGCCTACCTTCTGCCAGACTGGGCCAACCCGTTCAAGCTGACGGAGACTGATGTCTCGCTGAGCGATGATGCGGATGACGAAAGCCGGCGGCGCTCATTCGACGAGTACAAAGAGCGCATTGCCGAGCTGCTGGGAATCTGCGAGTATCCGGCCGTCAACACGGTGGTGGATCACGTGCAGAACATCGGCAGCGTGACGATGGCAAAGTCGTCGGACGAGGCACACGAGCTGCGCAACTACGTCAGAACGGAGGTGATGAGCCGAGTGTACAAGTTCCTGCAGTGTCGTCTGGTCGACGACGTCGGCAAAATGTCGTCCGACGAACAGCAGAAAGTGATCCAGCGGCTGTCGGATACGCCGTTCATCGTGTCGGAAGTGGGACAGGCGCTGGTTCGACCTCGACAAGTCGTCGTGAGTCTGTACGAGGACGATCAGATCTATCCGTATCTCGTCATGATGCCGACCGAACTCGGCGAGTTCAAGAGGTTGTTCCTTCACCTCGGTGCGACGATGACCGCCACCGCTCCCCAGTACGCGATGGTGCTGGAGAACATGTACATGCAGACCGGCGGAGAGAAGCTGCATCCGAACGAGCTGCGACTGGCCTTCAAGGCCGTCTACGGACTGTTCACGACGTTGAAGAAATACCGACACTGGGACACGATGGCCCACGTTCATGCTCTGTATCTGCCGACCAAGATTGGCCATCTCTTCCGCTCCACCGAGATCCTGTTCGTCGATGATACGAATTACGCGGAGCGCATACGAAACCTCGGTCGACCTTACCTTGTCGATCTGAGCGAATGCTGGTTAACTGCGGACAGTCAGGAGGACACGGTAAAGCTGCTGCCGCAGCGGCTCAGACCGCTGATGCTGTCGGCTGTCGTCCACGAGGTGCTGGAGGACCGCTGCCGCGACACGATCGTGCTTCACACGGTCGCCGACAAGCTGAAATACCAGATCAATTCTCGGCCGTTCGCGCAGGGCCTGCTGCGACTGATCAGGCACGAGCATCGCCCGTCCGGGCACCGAGTCCGCCAGACCGTCTTGGACAGCCTCGAACAACATCTGCGCAAGATCCACGTGTACGGGGCCGAACGAGTCGTGACCTTCCTCGACTATAACGGACAGCGGCTTGCCGGAAGTGAGTCGGAATGTGAATGCTTTGTTGACAAGAAGGTCGACGAAGATAGCGGCATCGAGTCGTGGACTATCTTTATAAACAAATCGATGTGTCTTAGCGAGGAACTTCAGGTGTCCGTAGCGGAAGTGATCAACCGCATGACGGGTGGTCTGCTGAAAAATTCGGTCCACTTCGTCCAGCCCATTCTGTCGTGCGCGCCGCACACCATCGTGAAGGTGCTGGATCGGTTGCGAGTCCGACCGGATCACTGCCTCGTCGACGGCCACCAACCGACGCTGCCGATACCTGGGACTTTTATCCCGATCGAGGACCATCATCTGCTGAAGGAGGATTTCGCCGAGTTCGACATGGGCGAATACGTGGGCTACGAGCTGGACGATGACGATTCCGGTATGCCGGTGATCATCTACGCCGTGATTCTGGAGCGGATTGAGGAAGAAGAGTTCTACCACGTGCGGCGGTCAGAGACGGAGGAACATGCCGGCTGCAGCCATCGCCGATTGACGCAGCAGTATCGCATCAACATCGGAGACGACCGACAACCGACGCTGGCGCTGTCCACCGACCTGTACAAATTTCACCGTGTCGACGGCTTTGTCTCGTCGCGCACCAGCTCCGCCGGCGACCAGTTCGGACGCAGAGGCTCGATTGGCCAGCCGAAATCCCCGAAGCCCAACTACCGAGAATCCTTCTACCGTTCGTCGGTGTTCGAGCCGGAAGAACCGACGCCGTCAGCCAAGCCGTGGGAAAGAAGTCCGGCCGATATGTTTCAGCCTGAATCTGGTACGGCGGAGGACGGAGAGCCCGTTCCCAGCAGGAGACGTTCCGCCCGTCACCGTCGTTCTGCTGAATCCGCTACCAACGGCACGCACTTCGATGATCACGTGACCGAGGAAACCGCAATGGACGAGGATGATTCTGGCTACACCACACGACAGAGGTTCCACACATTTGGTCATCCAGACGAGGCAGAGTTTGAGACGATCCCCGAGGAGCAGAGGCCGAGAGATTTCGGCGACCAGCAGCCGTACGTGTTCACAGAGCAAGCGACAGACGACGTCCGACAACCAGCGGACCAGCAGTCTCCAGGCGTGGCGGAAGAGGAAGAGATCACCGTGGAACAGGTGATGCTGGACGTCAGCGACACCCTGGAGGAGGCCTGGAGGCTGTCGGAAGGCCAGCGGAAGAAGATCATCAAGCGAATGCTGCTCAAGTGGCACCCGGACAAGAACATCGGCAACGAAGAGTTCGCGACGATCATCATGCAGCACATCCAGGCCGAGATCGAGCGGCTGGAACTGGGCCTTCCGCGACCGGCCAACTTCAACGCCGCTGACTTCAACTTCGACTCGCGAAATCCGTTCACCGCCAGCGACTCGTTCAAGCGCAACTTCGCCAGCGCCTACCAGTTCTTCTTCGAGCAGATGAACCAGCGAGCGAAGGAACATCGAGAACAGCGCGAGCGCTACCAGGAGAACTTCTCGCGCGAGTACAGCGCCGGTCGGACCGGCTACAACTTTGACGTTCCGCCGACGTTCAGCAGCGTCAACCCGCAGCCAGCGCAGGCGAAACGTTTCCTACGTCAAGCTCAGGAAGACCTGAGAGCGGCCGACAACGACTACGACGCTCAGGAGCCGGCGTTTGAATGGGTCTGCTTCAAAGCACACCAGGTCGGACGTTATTTCGATCATTCTTCACGCGCTTAATTTGAACGTTGTTGGACAAATAATTGCCAATGGCGTTTGCATCAATGTTAAACAGCAATTTATCTGCGGACGAGATCATTTGTTTGCATTTCGTTTCAACGTAACAATAATTGATTTCGTAATTTTCATATTTGTGCTTTTAGAGATCGTTAAAGTATTCTTTCTGTTCTTTTCCTCCTCTTTCAGTTTTCATGCTCTTTTATGTTTTTGTCAGTCATGCTGGCTGAATTAATTGAGTGAATGAATGAATTTGCTGGTTTGTGGATAATTGTGTGATAATACAGTGTTTTTGTTAGTATTTGTTAATTTACAGTTCACATAAAACGTTTTCTTAAATATCCATGATTGAGGAGCATATAAGATCTTCTGTGCTGGGTTTAGTGGAAGGAGAGGTGACCTTAAAAACAAATAAAACACGACAATGGATTAATTACCTGTACTCCAGGAGAACTTGGTAAGCCGGTACTGGAATGGATTTTACTGCAACAAGAAATGATGGAAGTGGCGGTTCTGGTAACTGGAAATCGGAAGCCATGCAAAGCTCCAGTCAGAACTGTCAGATATAGTATAGTATAGTATAGTAGCAATCACAGTCTTTGCTGTACGACGTTATTCTTAAGCGCGGTACCAGCAATCGTGTACTGTGTCCAAACTCCAAAGATATCGTCAAACTTCCCCCTCGGCCACGTAGCCCTATTATACTAGTTTTTGAGCCCAAGTGCCGTTACACAATTCCAACGTGGGTTCAGAAATATTCAACATTATCGTCCAATATCTTGCTTTCTTGGAAACGGTAGAAGATAGCCTTTCCAGGTTGAAATGGAATGTTGACAGAAAGGAAAATCAAGGGGGGGGGGGCAATCGGCTACCCCAGGTACACGTTGAAAATTGTCCGTTGAAAGGTGTGTATGTGTTTTCTCTACGCTGCCAGTGACTCATCCACGTCGGATGTTGCCAGTCGTCAGCGACTTCGATCTTCCAGCCGTCACCATCTCCTCGTACCACGACATCGTCGCAGCAGGCTCGGCCGTCGGGCGTTCTCCGTCGCCGGTCCGATGGCCTGAAACGCGCTGCCTGACGACCTCCGTGACCCGTCGCTCAGTGCCGACATTTTCAGGAAGAGGCTGAAGACGCATCTGTTTCGGAATGCACTTGGACAAGTAGCGCATTAGAGGCGTTGCGTAATGCGCTATATAAATTTAAGACTTACTTACTTACTTACTTACTTA
>Ga0049107_10000564_pt1 | contig 11480 bp, 7 predicted proteins | sample WorMetilPIANOSA1_FD_61187 | JGI IMG/M metagenome (GOLD analysis project Ga0049107, IMG submission 61187) | Marine gutless worms symbiont microbial communities from Max Planck institute for Marine Microbiology, Germany - Olavius ilvae PIANOSA.1 | ecosystem: Host-associated > Annelida > Digestive...
GACAGATGTGGGCGGTTCGGCTACAGTCTGTCCGACCGGTCTGTCCGACTGGTCTGACAGACAGTCGAACGTAGCCTGGGTCGGACCGACCGGTCGGTCCGACGATCGGAACGTGTAAACACCCAGTAATGATGCAGAAGGCGATTACTTCGATCATGGTTTCGAAAACACTTTTTGATGAGATTCGGTGCACTTGAGATTTAATGCTTAAGCCTGCAGCGAAATGCTGCATTCATTAACTGAGCGCGTTTTCGTGTTTTTTTTCTCGTTTTCCCGCTTCGTCAGTTGGTTTGCAAACACCGTGGAACAGCTTAGCACGAGTAGATGACAAATTTCTTAATTCGCAGTTAATAAGTTTTTAAAATTATTCAAATCGGTTAAGGTTTGACAAAGACAGAGTTGTTATCAACAGTGAAACGTTGATAATTCCGAGGACACGGTGCGTGCATTGTTTACTGCGGCAAGTGGGTACTACGCTTCAGTGATGTTAGGCCTTGCCCTGAGGCCAATGACTACTGGCCTTGGCCTTGAGGATTGTGGTCGTGGCCTTGGCCTTGAAGGTCATGGCATTGGACTTGGCCTGGGCACGCATGTCAGACTCGTTACTGGAGACACTCGTGTTTTTGAAGTGCAATAGTGATGTGTGACAGCATGGAACAAGCACTTGCATATGCGTGATGCGTTGAATATACAGTAAGAGTTGCTTGAGATTTCTAAGTGTTTAGCAAGATAGACAGTGCCACGCTTTAATCAGATGACTGCTGTGGCATTTTGTGAATTATTGGTTTTGGCCTTTTCTTTGGGGGTTGTGGCCTTGGCCTTGGCCTTGAGGGTTGTGGCCTTGTTAACATCACTGCTACGCCTATATTTTACATCACCGGTTGCGTTCGTTAATTGATGCACATACGCGGTATACGCAGTACATACAGACTGCCCTGTAGACGGTTGAAATCGATAGAATTATTGCAATGCCAGCTGCGATACGACATGCGCGTGACTTCGTAATCCTCGCTGTTTTTTCGCCGCTGAAAATAAATCGTCAGTGTGTGCGGATAGTGGACTTCATTATGGGGGAAGGGTGTCATGCAAAAATTTATGATGGGACAAAGTCCAAGACGACGTCCAGCTACGAGCATTGAGCAAAACCCCATAATACAGAAGTCCTGCAGTCTGAAATTCTACACAGGTATGCGCTGCACCGTCTCCACTTTATAGTAGTTCTTTCCAACGTGCCATTTCAGTGCAACAGTCTGAAGTTTAAACTAGTCTGAAAAAATCCGCTGACATCACAGGGAGATGTCATAAATTTCACTTTTACATGCTATGTAATTGGGCCATTTATTGACGTGATCCCTTAACTAATTTTCGGAATCAGATCCGATGGCATTTTATAACTTTTGCATCCAACCGTATTTTTTACATTCAACCATGCAAAGCGCGATATTATTATGACAAATCTTTCCGTCTGTCATACGCTGGTATTGTATCTAAACGAATGAACATATCGTCAAACTCTTTTCACCATCTGTTACAGGAATGAGCCTAGTTTTCGAGTGCTAACCGCCGTCACAAAATTCCAATGGGAACTCCCCCAGCGGGGGTTGCATACACAGGTTGGGATTATTCGGCAATTTTCGACCGAAATCGCCGTTTATCTCGGAAACGGTAGGACGTAGCCCATGGTTACTATGGATCACTAATAGGAAGTGATAAGTTGCCGTTCGATCCGTGTCGGTTCCAATGACCTGGAGTGACCTTGAAAAGTGTGACGTGAGGGGTCAATTTTATGGCGGATCTCCATAATTACGCTCGTATGGTTTGACCCACAATGGCGGAAATTGGCACAGTAAGACAGGTGGGGAGAAGCATGTTTCTAAGGGGTCATCCACGGCCCCCAATCCTAATAGGTCGGAGCCCCAGCGTCCCCCAAATTTTTGGGACCTCTTACATGCGCGCACGTGAGAAACTACAACAAAATTTTGCATGGTGATCAAACCACGCGAGGAAAATTTTACAGGATCGACCACGAATGCTGACGTGCGATCTGTTTGCGGTAGCTAACCTTCTTGTATAAAATACGGTTGGATGTGACAGTCATTAGCAAGTCCCATACAGCGTTGCTGTGATACAGCGCACGAAGTGATCTTCAAAGTGCACCGGATCTGCAGCGAGTGCCAAATTAAGTACGGTATTGATGGCCACACGATGGAGCTTTTAATTCGAACTGCTCGAACCAGAGCTCACAGAAGATCCAAAGTGGCTGAATTTCATTGTGTCGCGACTGTACAATGTTTCTGAAACACTGCGGATATTATATGGAACTGCAGACTGATATCGGATCGAAATGTTCGCAGGTCGCGCATACCTTTAATTGCGCACCGCATGTTCAGCTCTGCAGTTGATTACACATTGTTCACCTCTATCGATTTCCTCTTTAGACTAAAAAACGCCGAATGCGACACCCATCGCCCCGCCCCACCGACAGAGAAATCGATTTGACGTTGTTTTTCATTATTTCCCCCGCCGCTTCGCGGCCCCAGGAGACCCCTTCCCGTCTACACGTCTCACGTGAACGAGAAACAGCTGTGTTTGGGGACGGTCGTGTTTCTGAATGCGCTGTGTCGTACCGAAGTAATGAGCTGACATAATCGTGCGTCGAATGATTAACCCATAATGGCAAAGTACCGCGACTGTACGATATGCGTATAGTCGGAACCTAATTAAGGATCACAGCTGCTGTGATCCTTAATTAGGCTCCAGGTCATTTCGGCTGATAGATTTGTTTTTCTTTCACGCAGGCCAGAAACTGTGCGTAAAGATTTGACGAGACTGGGCTCTACACAGAACAACACATGTGGCCAACGGTTGCCTATTGTCAGTGTCGATGACTGTTGGAAGTTTTATGCAGTGACGGTTCTAGCCATAGAAAACTGGGGATGCCGTGCTCCCAGGTCCTTATGCGTACCTCTAATCTACTCATCACTCACGAGGCCTCCCAGTTCCCCACCCCCTCCACAGGCAACCGCTTCACCAACCGGTATAAGGCTTGCTGCTCCTTGCTTGCCAGTTCTCGGTACTTGCACAGCGTAGTGTGTATACTCCCCGTCTTTGTAGGCCCAGCTAGCGCAGGCCTGGCAGGGCTTTGCGCTCAGTGACTGGCAACAAGGTAACAATACGGCGTAATAGTGGGTGACGATGAACGACGATGATAATTCATCACTGTCACAAACTTTTTGTTCCACACTACGCTGGGTGCAAAGCCCCTGCTCAGACGTATAGAACTGCCACCGGTTTTACGATATTCAATGAATTCCTAATGTGTAATGCCGTGTTTATATGCTGCCAGCACGACGTGCAAGTTTTTCACCATATAGGCACGTCAGTCAGGAACGACTGCATGTTCTTCGAACTGTAACTAGAAGGACACTCGTTACAGCGCAAACCTCCATAGGCATTGTAGTCATTGTTTATGAAGTTGGATGCAAAATTCCTACAAATTCTCCCAGGTAAAAATTCCGTTAAAAATTCCCGTTTCGGAGTCATTATCCATATCTGCACCGAAATCAAGCGGCTTATTGCTACAGTGAGACATCCCATGTCTCCAAAAGAATTTCATAACAATCTGTCTACAGCTTTTGGAGTTGTCAGCAAAATTCGCACAATTGCCCCTATCCCGCAATGGTGACAGTTCCTTTAAAATCCTGGATCCGCATCGTGATCCGGATCGCCACCAAAATCTAAATGTTTGTTGCTAGTCACACATTCCAGGTTTCCACCCTCCAAAAAATTTCAACAAAATTCGTCGACACCAATCCTGCTAACAGGCTAACAGACAAAGACAAAAGCATAACATCATTGCGAAGCTTTATTTCACCGTCAAACGATAGCACATACACAACAATACTTAACTAATTAGAAAATAAATAGAAAAGAGAGAGAAAAAATTGATGACAGTTTATGCATACGAAAATTTACTAAGTTCATGCTCACAAATTGCTCACAAAATGCAGAACTAGCAAATTTCTTACAACGATATCCAATCTGTTCACTCGTCGGATGTACCGGTAATAAAATAAGATAAATTTTAATTGGAAAACGAAACCGAACAGGTGACGTAAAATCCAACAGGACACACAATCGGTTTCGATTCTTAACTCTATAGTCTTGAATGTTGCGGTATCGATGTCAAAATTAAAATCGACAGCTGACTGCAGGGCAGGTCCGTCGTGCTTTGCACTACTTGTCTGTATGTCTCAATGGATTAATTCTTCGTATGGATAGATCGTCGATCTGCTCCCAGCACTGACCATGTAGAGAAATAACGTGATGGTGTATTTTCGCTGGCGTAGTTGACGCGGCATTCGCCAGGGCTCAAGATCCTCATTCACACGTTCAAAGCCAGCGCTCACGAGCTGATGTTGCTCATCTTCTTCCTCATCATCGGCATCGTCATCTTCGCGTCGCTGGTCTACTACGCCGAGCGCATCCAGTACAACCCGACCAACGACTTCACGTCGATCCCGGTCGGACTGTGGTGGGCCATCGTCACGATGACGACCGTCGGTTACGGCGACATGACGCCCAAGACCTACGTCGGCATGTTCGTCGGGTCGCTGTGCGCGCTGACCGGCGTCCTGACGATAGCGCTTCCGGTCCCGGTCATCGTGTCCAACTTCGCGCTGTTCTACTCGCACACGCAGGCGCGCGCCAAGCTGCCCAAGAAGCGGCGGCGAGTCCTGCCCGTCGAGGCCGTCAGACCGAAGGGGCCGCCGGTGCCGCTCCACCGACACCACCATCAGCACCACAAGCCGGGCGCTGGCGGCGTCGGAGACCCTGCGCCGACCACGGCGGCGCTGAGCGACGGGCTGCCCGTGAGACACCGAGCCAACGCCGTCAGACGCGACCACACCGACGAGCCTAAGAAACTCAACCGGCTTGGTATGTCTCACTGCCGAGTTGATACTTGTCTACCGCTCACCGTCTCATAGGCCTGTCTGAAAGAGAAGTCAGAATTGGAATAATTATTTACGCTTTTTGGATATGAACTGCTGACCACTTATAAGCGTAATTCGTACAAACCGAGTCGGTTATAAGTACCATGTACGATTCTGAGATCTGAAGCATGCTGTAAAGATAAGAATGGATGCGGGGAATTGATAAGAATCTCCGTATATATTATGACTGTAAAATTGTCGAGTCCTACTGAAGTCTTGCTGAATTTGTCGGTTACTTACTTAGGCCTATAGGTACTTCGCATCTGGTTCCATGTAGGCTAAAGACCTTGATGCATTACACTGTTAGACGTGGTCTAATTTTGCATACGCTGTGATACCGTTTGTCGTAGAACTACATTTGGGATGATAACACCACCGAAAGTACTAAAGCTGTGTTACAATGCTGTTTTGTTGAGCGCAGACATTATTCAAACGACTTGTGTCTATTTTAACTATTCTTTGATGAAAATTCTGGATCGAGAATGCGAATTATGATCCGCATTATTTTTATGATAAAATCCAATGAGGATATAAGATACGCTCAGGAGGTTTTTGGTTGTTTACCTGTTGCGGACATTGTTAAAAGGCGAACAGTGAAATTTTTGAAGAAATATAAGGAAGCTAATGATGTGTCAAGCATGTATCAGATATTGATTGTCAAGTTACCACTGCTATTGATTAGTTAAGTTTTTATTTTTGTTTTGTTTTTTGTTTTTTTTTCTTTTTCATATTGTTTATTGTCTACCACTTGTGGTGAAATAAAGATGTATTAGACGATCAGAGTATTGGTTAGTTACCCTTATCGGAGGTATGCGCTCAACCGAATGCTGTAGTTTAGCGAATACATTGGGTCTGTTAGCCTACGTCGTTCGTACTTGAACACGCGACAGTAATTAAACTTTTTAGAACCAAAAGTACGTGGTTCTAATGATTTGTATTGCCAGCGCTAATGCAAAATTTCGTGTGTAATTACTCGGTGCTGCCAAGAGACATAATTTGCAGCCAACTGACGCATGACGGTCCAACTGCCTTGTAGGCAACGGCGACGAAGCCATTCCGATGCTACAGTACCAGCCCGCGTCGGCAGCGGGAGTTCCCTCGCGGGCGGCGGACGGTATCTCCGGGCCTGACGTCACAATGACGTCATCAGGTTCTGCCAATAAGCGGCTGTCGGTGTCGGCGCCGACCAATCAGTTGTGCGTTCAAGTGTCGGCACTTGACGACGGCAGTGCTCAACAGTACTCGACAGGTGTCGTCAGTGTCTCCTCCGCTGAAACTAATCGAGGTAAAGGTAACTTGAACGCACGGAATCGATATTAAAACGTCGTACTATGCAACGTCAACTTAAAACGTGCACTGCAAAATCACTGAAGGGCACTATTTTTTCTGTCCTGCTGCTTCGTCTTATATTGTACAGGGGCGTAGATCATAGAGGTTGAGGGGGTCCTGACTCCCCCTGGAAATATGTAGGAGGGGTCAGAGTATGTTTTGACCCCCTAAAATGTCACATTCTTTCATTCAAAACTGTTGTCCGATAACTATGCAAGTTTCACATCATCAAGGACGAAAGACTTGTGTCACAAATGGAAGATAAAAAAACTAATTTTTCGAGGCGCCTGAAACAGTGTGATGGCTTGAAATGACTTATCCCGACCCCCCACCCTCATTTTACGACAGATCTACGCCACTGATAAGATACAGTCAGCAGTGATAACGCGAAGGTACCGGTGACCAGCTCTTTATTTCTTATACCGATTGTGCCCAGATGACATTGTCTATTTTACTCTACTTTGATTAAGCTTAATATGCAATAGTGGAGATATGGGGAGGATGTGTGTAGAAATTGCTTAAACACAACCTCTTTAAAAGTACGAGTATGAGTAAACTTGTGATGCACACGATGACGTACAAATCTGTTAATAAGAACTCTTATTTACACAATGTCTGACTATAGATGGTCCGGAGGAGTTTGATGAGCTCCCCCAAAGGAGCCATGGCGGAATCCCGGTCGAAATTGATTTTCGTAATTTTTTTCCGCTTACAAAAAACACCTGGTGTAGCTACAGCTGCAGTGGATGCTCTACCAGCCTGCAACCTGCGCACATTATGCACTGACACACGCGTGTTTAGGCCTACGTGTACGTAACAACGTATAGGCCTAACGTTCTTTCATAATCTGTGTATTTTTTTCGTTACTTTGAACTTAGTAACAGTAACTGTTATTTAACATGGCACGGTGCTAGCGCGAGTCAGTTTTCTTCCTGCCAGCCTACACTCAGACTGATGTTCAAACCGACCCAGTCTCAGACACAACCCATAGTATTATCGACATGGCATCACCGCATCCCACCATTGCAAGTGAAATACATCAGCGGCCGACTGACTTGTTTCAGTAATGTAGGCACAGCGCCAGCATGCACCGTCCTGTAGGCCTACGTATAATTATACAGTACGTGCATACCAATACCTAGGCCTAAGTAAATCGATGTAATGTAGGCCTAATGATGTTGAGCATGAACATGAATTTAATACAGCAGAAGTACCAGAAGGTCACTAGGATCGTTAATGGCCTTCGTCAACGTCGACAAGGCCAACGAGACTTTTATAGTCGTACTCGTATACTTAATTACTGTCAAAGTCAAACTAATTTCAATGTCCTGTTGTAAATGTTGACCCAGCCAAGTCCAACTCGTGTATGGATGGACCCGCCCCATGTTTAATTCTGGGATGCGGAGGCAATTCCAGGGCTTCCATGTGGGTGGTCAATAGGCCATGAACCCAAAGTACCTGCACGGTAACTTTGTCACTTCTTCCATTAGGCGGAATTCAACCCAGAGCAGTGAAATTATCTTAACACATAATTGCACGATAGACGTACTGTCCTGAAGAACCTGCGTGTTAACTTTCATTTGTTGATACTGGCTGGCTAGATATTTCAACGCGGGGGAAGGGACATTTAAATATGTAGCTCACTGGCGGATCATCATCCGGGGGTCCTCGGCTGTCCATTAGAACTACCGTGCTGGCATCGAGGTCAACGAATTGTGTGTTGTTACAGGCGGCGGCGGCGGAACAGAGGCGTCGAGTGGGTCTCGGTGTGCAGCGGACCGCCCGAGCACTCCTCAGTCCAATTGTAGCAGGTCTAACAACGCTAGTCCCGTCTCTCGCGACCTACGCGCCCAGAAACGTCCGTCTATTCTGCTCAAAGGTAACACCGACATAGACATTTTTTTCGTGCACGCTACTGTTAGAGTTCATGCAACGCTACGTGCATGGTACTTCATAAATATCTTGGGGGGGGGGATTCTTGGATATTGAGTAGATAAGGTGTTCACTTTAGGTATTAAGGTATATGGTTGGTAAGTTAGGCAGGCACAACACAACACAAGACAACTTTTTGCCCATTTATGAAGACCTTTTATGTCATATGCGTTATAAATTGCTCCATCCGAGGCGGCTGTAACGGGAGCCATGGTAGGGGACCATGTCTCCAGTGAAAAATTTGCCCTTTGTGGCTCCCGAATTAAGTTCACAGTGCAGGCAGTTTAAGAAATATTTCATGCCACTATGTGTTAAAATAATCGCTCTTGGTATATTCCGCCTGACAATGGACAAAAGACAGTACATCTGGAATGACGGCCATCACTTCGCTTCCATCATGGAATTCTTAAAACCGATCGTGGTTCACTATTACCTGATGATTGAAAAAGGAAAACTTCAAAGACATATCGCCATTTTATGTTTTGTTTCGGTTTTCTCGTGGTTATAGCTTGCACTGGACGCAGTGATGGGCAAAAGTTAACTAAAAATTGTTTACTAAAAGTTTAACTAAACTTTTTTAGTTAAAACAACAGTTTAACTAAACCAAAAAAGTTTGACAATGAAACAGCTGACAACGAGTCTGTATCTGATAAGTGACAGTACAATGCTGCATCCACTTAAGCGATCTGGAAATCACCCATCGAAGTTGACTACAGCTGAATCTCTGAAAGCACATAAATGTCTTTTGATGGTGATTACACCGGCATAATAAGTTGAGACTAGAATTTATTGCAAAGTGGGCTTTAGAACATCACAGTGAGACATTAATAAGTTGGAAATTAGCTGCAAAAAGTTTAACTAAAACTCTTTAGTTAGTTGCCCATCACTGAATGGACGTCGTGCACGTTGGTGAATTTTGTGGCTGACCGTATACGACGCTGTTGCAGACAGTCAGCTGTTGCCTGTGGGTGACGCGGAGTCGACAAGTCAGGCGACTGTCAACGGGTCACGTGCCATGCTGACGTGACATGCTCAGAATGCGTCTTCTCCGCCGATCTATAGTTCATTCGTTGGTGTCTATTTCATTCGTTCGTTCTTCCACGGCGATGCAGTCACGCCTGGCATCGCTGATGGCAGATATTCCATCCAGACGCCCTCTCGATGTAGACGCCTCTGCGCACGCGTGCAAGAAATAATGACAAATTAATTCCGATCACATCGGTCTATTTTTGCTGCTTGCGAATAACTGAAGCCGGAATGTTTACTACCGAATTCTAATCTCTTCCTATGGACTCATAGATAAGATATATACTTATGCGCTATTTTGCTGAGAGGCTGCAGTGATGTTTAGAATTATAACTGTGAAATTAACTTATCTATTTCGTGCACTAGTGTATTACCTTAAACGGACCTGTTCTGGAAATGCAGTTGAATTTTCCAGTGCATAATAATCTACCGTGGGTGCCGGTTTTTAAATTTTAGGCATCGGGCAGAAGATCGAGACGCCGACAGTATACGGAGATGGAGACGTCGAAGGTGTCGAGGGAAAGAATAGGAGGTCATAGTGCCTTTCCGGTCCGACTAGATGGTTCGGAGGAGTTTGATGAGCTCCCCAAAAGGATCCATGGCGGAATCGCGGTCGAAATTGATTTTCGTAATTTTTTTCGCTTAAAAAACACCTGGTGTTGCTACAGCTGCAGTGGCTGCTCTACCAGCATGCAACCTGCGCACATTATGCACTGACACACGCGTGTTTACGTGTACATAACAACGTATAGGCCTAACGTTCTTTCATAATCTGTGTATTTTCGTTACTTTGCACTTCGCCGCGGGTAAAATTTCAAACCGCGAATCAGCTGTAATGAAGCAGCAAATACTTAACGTGTTGTGAAAACCTGCAAAGAACACAACAGAAAATAATCAGTGAAGAAAAACTGAAAATAAACCCTGAGTATCAAAAGTCGGCAAAAAGCTGTCCGTGAGTAATCATAATCATAATAATCATAATCATAAAAACAATTTATAACGCGCACATAGTCAATGGATAAAACATTGAATCGGAGGCGCGGGTAGTACGAGGCAGTCCGGTGGGTAAGAGCGGTCTGTGATGGAAAGGATTTATGAAAAAGATGAGTTTTAAGCTTAGAGTAAAGTAACGAATAGATGATGTGCAGTAAGTGATGTGTAGATAAGGAAAATCATGAAAACGAAGAAAAGGGCATGAGTGAGAATGAGTCTGGTTGCTAAGAAGCTGATGAAATGAATCAGGAAGTTAATTCCAGAGATAGGTAGGGTGATGCATGGGCTATCGAATTAGCGTCACGGCGTACGAAATCAATATGTTAAATGCATCATGCACATACTGTAGCTGCTACTGCGTGATAGCCTACCCATATGATGATCAAATGACGTAGTTACGGTCGCGAAATGGCGTGGAAAGGTCAAAGGACGTGATTGTACTGATAGCAGTCGCCGAAGCTGCAGAAAAAGTACGAAGAAATGGAAAACTGTGTGGTGGATATGTGTTTTCAATAGCCGCGCCTGCGCCCACGTGTTTTCTTTATAAGACTTAGATGTCACACAGAAATTATACAGGAAACGGACGTTGTGCCTCTTTGAAATAAGCCGCCGGACCAAAGCCATGGACAGAAGCGTGCTGGTTTTAATTGTACGAGAGAGAACCATATGGACGCCGATTTGATGCATCTGTCCACACTTGGGATATTTTACTGTTATTACTTGTCGGTCAGCGAAATTGATCTGCAGATACACGACAGAAAAAAAAACAAAAACTGTTACTCCATGCAGATGATTAATACTCTATCATGGTAACTTTCCCTATGCGTTTCAATGCGAAAGTCAGATGCGAGAACGAATTAGCCTACTCGGAGAGTGAACGGTTCAGTGATGTGGTCTGAGACCGCCGGTCTTAGGACAAGACCGGTCTGAGACCAAAAATTCGGTCTTGGTCTTGGTCTTGGTCTTGCAGGTCTGGTGTTAATTTGTTATTAACGTGAAAGATGATCTTGTCACGCTCGTCGTCATAATGATCTTGAAGGACACGGCAACTTTTCAAGTACTTATAGTTTCTTTATTCTGGTCTTGGAACCATAGGCGCCGGAACCGTGTGGGACGTGTGGGACTCGTCCCACACAGATTTTGTGGCGTGTGGGACCTCAATGCATTCGTCCCACACGGATTTTGGGCCTGTACTTTCGTTTATCC
>Ga0049107_10000565_pt1 | contig 11476 bp, 9 predicted proteins | sample WorMetilPIANOSA1_FD_61187 | JGI IMG/M metagenome (GOLD analysis project Ga0049107, IMG submission 61187) | Marine gutless worms symbiont microbial communities from Max Planck institute for Marine Microbiology, Germany - Olavius ilvae PIANOSA.1 | ecosystem: Host-associated > Annelida > Digestive...
CAAGTGGAATTTTCTGTGTGATTATACCTTCTGTGGATTTACTTGAGGCTTGTCTACACTTGTGAAGGAACTCGACGCGTACGGGTCATAAGAAGAAATCAACAACAACAACAACATAGTATTCCACGGGTAATGGGCGCGGGTAAAGTGCGGAATGTGGAAAATTGCCGACGGGTAAAATGCTGAATACAGGAGCGGAAAACAGTTGCAGCTTGCAGAACAACTGGTATGGTACAGGTTGGCGTTAGGGTTAGCTATAGGGTTAGGGTTAGAGTTAAGGTAGCAAAACCGTAGAATCCTACCTGTGCGTCACAGGTCGGCATATTATATATATCGTTGGAAACGTCTCGTCAAATACTACTCGCACATATACACCTCATATACCTTTGGACGGTGTCGGCCCGCCATAGCGAAGGGCCACCATAGTGAATGGCCGCTATGGTATAGGGTTAGAGTTAGGGTTAGCGATTGGCGGACCTTTGCTATGATGGCCCTTCGCTATGCCAGCCCCAAACCCTTTGGATGTTGTTTCTTTTCACTATCTGCAATTCTGCAGTTATTGCACGAAAACGTCAATATGTCATACGTTCATACTCACACTATATTTACTTCCATTCTGCGGTGAAATGCAATGAAGTAAACAAGCAGGCAGTGAGTAAGGCCTGATTTCCATAACACTCAATGCACGCAATGCAATGACCAAGTTAACAATGTCGTAAGATCATACAACTACCACCTCCGAGCTTTGCGACATCTTCGTCCATGTCTGTCCCTTGATGTTGTCAAAACTATGGCAGCCAGCATAGTAGGCTCACGCCTGGACTACTGTAACGCCTTGTTCTAAGGCGTCACACAATCGATGATGAACAAGCTGCAGAGAGTGCAACAACCTTGCACGTGTCGTCTGCGATGTTGGTTGGAGAACTGCCCACTTAGCTTACTGTGTGACCTTCGTTGGTTACCAGTATGTAAGCGGGTGATGTTGAAGGCAGCATCACACTCACTGTGTTACCGATCGCGCAGGTTCGGCCAACCAGCCTATCTTCCACTGGCATCATACAATCTAGCCTGCTATCTCAGATCATCTAACTCCGACCGGCTGACCTAACCAGCTTTATTAAGATCCGCATGAAATAAATTGTTCCTCGCATCCACCCTTTCAACGTCACGCAAGGTTATTGGAACCGACACGGATCAATTCACCATCTATGATTTCCTATTAGTGTTCTATAGCAACATTGTCCCTGAGATGAACTGTTTTTGAGATATGCAACTTCAAAAATGCTGTGACCTTCAAAACCGGGTTAGGGTCCGTCAATGTCATTGGAAATGTCATCATTCGATAGAGCGCATTAGACTTACTATTGACGTTCTATAGTAACTATGGCTCTATCTCTTGTCGTTTCTGAGATATTCAATTTCAAAAAATGTTGTGACCTTGAAATCGGGGTCAGAGGTTACACGAGGTCATTGAAAGTGGTACCATTCGATAGATTGTATATAGTTTCCTATTAGTGTTCTTTAGTTACTTTGTCCCTAAAATGCACTGTTTTTGAGATATTCCACTTGTAATTACAAGTGAAATATCCAGTAATGTGTAGTGAAGTGATGCCGCCGCCCACGACGGCTGAGACTGGTGGGACTGGCGTCCATCGGCACTGTCAGTGCTTGGCAGTGCTGCTCCTGGTAGCTATGATATCGAGTACACATTACTGGATATCCCAAACTCGGGTTTCAAGGTCACTGTAGTTTACAGTAGACTGTAGACATACAGTGACCTTGAAACCCGAGTTTGGGGTCACTCAAGGTCATTGAAAACGATGGCATTCGATCCGGCACCCATGACTTCCGGTTAAAGTTCCACAGTAACCATCGGCCTATCTCATACTGTTTCCGAGATAAGGGGACGATTTCCGTCAAAAATCGTCAATTTTCCCCAGTCTGTATTAAACGCCCTCACTGAAGGGGTTCCCCTTGGAATTGGGTATCAGCGCATGGGATGGTCGAAAAAGCTCCAATGATGGGGCTACCATCTCAGATGGACCCGTTGTCGTAACAAAGACCGTGCTATGCAGGCGTCTCGTGGGTAAATATTTGACTGGGTTGTTAAGACCGCCAGATTTTTTAACCGCGCCGGTGGAGCAGACCTCGACCGGCTGTCAGCAATTGTATGACATCTTGGTCCATAGCACCTAGTCTAGTAGACGGTCATCTTGGTCCATTTCTTTGAAGTGATGCCGCCGCCCGCGACGGCCGAGATGCACATGATTGGCTGACGGGACTGGCGACCGTCGACGCTGTCAGCGCTTGGTAGTGCTGCTCCTGGTTGCTATGATATCGAGTACACATTACTGGATTCGAAACCAAGTCCATGCTGAGCAGAGCTACCATCCTTGTGGAGCCACTCGGACAACCTTGGACCATGTACAGCTAATCTGGTGAAGGGATTGCATAATGGACTAAACTCCAATCGCGGTGTGTCGCATCCCTCGATGCTGAGGCAAAACTGAACTACATCATTCAAATGGGACATGTTTTTGTTGACGATTCCCACATGCCACTGCTACAGACAATTTCGATACACTCCCACTTAGGACTCATTTAGATCGTTTGAGTAGTCTCATTTTAGTCGCACGTGTTGTGTACATTACGAATGCCTCGCGTTACTTTATTCTTGTGGTTACCTCACTAACTCATCACTACCTATGATTGGCTAGCTAGACTCCGCCCACAGGGCACGTGTCACTGAGCTACCTCCCTCCACACACATGCTATGGACCAAGATGTCCGTCTCCTAATAATAGGAATGGACCAAGGTGTCCGCCTACCCTGTCGGCGTTGGTGGGCTGGCACTGTGGCGTGGCCACCCAACGTGCCAGTGTCGACGGTCAAGCGTTGTGCGTGTCTCGGCCACCGCCGCTCCAGCCTCCGAGTGCACCTTTCATCGCCATTACATCCGTCCGTCCGTGCCTACTCAGAACGGGAGAGACGGGCTGGCGGGGTGTTGGGGGGGACGAACCTACCCTCTCCCATCTCGCGGTCCCAATCAAGTACGTCAATGAATGACGCACGTCCTTGGAAATTGTGTACGCCGCCTGGCATGTGTGCTGTCTGCGGTGATGTGATGTATGTATGCCATTTTTATGTTGGACGGACCACGATAACTATAACGCGGAATGTGCGGCCGTTGATATTAAGGCATTAGCGGACGTCGATGCCGCGACGCGCTGCGTCCTGCCACGTCCATGTTGATTTTAACAGTTAACCGGTCTCAAGGTTTTGGGACCAGTCCTGGCTTAAGGACAGGTTAGCCGGTTAACTGTTAACAACCCTATATTTGACCATTAGAAACTCCATAGTTTCTCAAAATTTTCTGACAAAACAAAACTTGAAGGTGATCTGTAGTTGCTGCAGGAGGGTGGAAGACCAAAGCAGATTGCAAAATGAAATGAAAAGTGATGACATCAGGCAAAATTGTTTCCATTTTGCAGAGAAGTTCATCTTAACACTTTAGCATGTCCATCCATTTTCCTTTAAACATCCTGCACTGTTGTTCATTTTTCAGGCGCGATGCAGATATGCATAGCGCGTACTATAGGGTGGTCCTTATTTGTACACCTAAACTAAAAAGAGGACTTTTTCAAGGTGCTTCTTGCTAAAATGGTTCATCCTGATAAAAAAAATAATTAGTGCAAAATATCACTTATTTACACCTATTTTAACCACTGTCACACGAGGGGTGAAAATTGCAATGTTTGAGCATGTGTGCGACATGTGAAATGTGATGAGAAATGTGTGTACAGTGTTCACTGTGATCACCACAAAAATGAAACAAGAACCTTTTCTTATTTCAAAGACTTGTCAACGGTTGAAAAGAGCAACATAAAGTACATTATACTGTTCACACCTCCAACAAACAATGAATTATGCAGTGTCATGTTGCTGTTAGGGCCCTGTCTTCTTTGCATCAGGAAACTGATGCTGATGCCACTCAACAACTTGCAGGAGGTACTGGCGTTATTCCTCATCCTTCGTCAGAATTTGATTGTAGTCTTGGATCAGTGCTACTCCACGTTCAATGAAGTCATTGATGGCAGTAATCCTGCACATAACTTGCTGTGATGACTGAAAGGAAACATCGTTCTCCCACTCCGAGGGTTATTGGCTATGAAGTCCATATTCACATTAAATGATGCAAAAATGCGACGTGAGGAAGATGTAACAAAATCAGCGACAGTCTTCATGGCAATGGCTTCCTTTGCTGTGAGATCCACTTGTGCCCGAGGCTGAGGATTGTCTTGGCCTTCCTCACTGAGAGCAGCCACTGTCATGCACAAGCCCGGCTAGTTCTTCACATGGGTGACTCGCCAACTTTTTGCTGGTGCCGTTGCCAATCTCAGAATCGGGATATGAGACCAATCCTTTGAACAAGAACAGGTCCCCCGCTGGAGAAGCGATGGCAGATGGAGCAGCAAACCAGGCTTTGATATACAGTATTCCAGTGAAAGCTGTAAAGTCCTTCAAGCCAGCGATTTCCTTAGCAGTTAATTGAAACTGATTTCGGAACAAATACATCAAGGTCCATAAATCATGCATGCCATCCATCAGGCACAGTGCAGGGTGCCTGGCTGAATAAATCTGAATCCTTTTGGAGGACAACCACCAAAAACAATGATGACCAACTCAAGATGTTCGCAGTAGTCATCATGAGGTTGGGCGGATTCCAGGTTCTGGACGCAGAATAACACAAGCTGTTCCTTGTAGCTGAGAAAAACACCGGCAGGCTGAGAGTCCAGATCACCAGGCACTAATGGCTCAAACTTGCTTTGGTCAATGAAATTCCAACTTGAATGGAAATGCCTGAATATGTCCATATCAGGACCAGGAGATGGGCTGAAGCTTGTAGTGAATACTGCAGTTTGCTGCCTCTGCCACTAATTCTTGAATGTGATGGCAGCATGCCAAATGAAACAGCGGGCGTCCCAGATTTTGTTGCAAAAGAGCCCATGCACCAAGTGCTGATCTGGTTTTACTGGACGTGTTGTCGAAGCTCATGCCAACCATATAATCTGACAGTTGGCAGTCTTCAAGGCACTCCATAACGGCATTAGCTGTTGCTCGTCCAGTTCCTGCTGGGATCTTCGGTATGCCAATTAGCTTTGCAGTTCTTCGTGGGTCAGTTATCTGGAAGCTGTTTGCCGTCCAAATGAACTATCAGGCTTGTGTCCCCTTCAGATCTTGTCTGCAATTGCCTTCTTTTGGGTTCGCCTGTATCTCATGAACGATGACCTATTGATGGCCAACTTGGAAGAATCATGCCATAGAGCAGAAGCTGCTGCTGACAGTATCTGAACTGCAGATCAGTCAGTGAGCTTGGTGTGGTCCAGGGCTGCAGTCAGCTGTGGTGTAACAATGTTCATCCTTGCTCGGCATGACCTCTTTGGAGCGGATTAGTAGAACTGCTTTCGCCATCACTTTCATTAGTAGCGTCCACTTCAGTACTGCTGTCTGATGAAGGGTAGTTCAGTTCAACAGTCTCCTCTCGTACTGCCTTCTCCTCCATTTCACGTTGTTCTCTTTCAGTCAACAGCTGGCGATGCTGGAAGGCCCATAATTCCTTTTCTGCTAGCACTTTGTGAACGTCGACCATGAAGCAGAAACAGGGCTCATGTGACAGTGGTAAATGTTTCTCAAATTACGTGAAATTCTACGTGGGTTATTTTTTCTCCATAAGGCACCAGAAAATTAAAAAGCACAGGGAAAAAGTTTAACTTGGTTTTTAAGGACCACCCTAGCGTACTAGCTACGGCAACGTGGCTGGCTGGCTGGCTGGCTGTCTGTCACAGCCGGTATTGTATCAAAATGACTAAACCTATCTTAAAACTTTTCGACCATCTGGTAGCCCCATCAAGGAAGCATTCGGGACCCCTTGTGCCGATTCCAAATTCCAAAGGGAACCCCTTCATCGGGGGCGTTTAATACACGGGGTAGGAAAAATTGGCGATTTTCGACAGATATTTATCTCCGAAACGGTATGAGATAGGCCGATGGTTACTATGAAATGTTAATAGGAAGTCGTGGGTGCCAGATCTAATGGTATAATTTTCGATGACCTTGAGTGACCCTAAGCCAGGTTTCAAGGTCATGGGGTACTTAAAAGTCGAATATCTCGCAGACGGTGCGAGAGTTTTCAATTGTAGAAAGCAAAGCACAGTTGTAGATCACTTCGGGCTCTACTGAAAATGTGCAAAAATGGGGTCGTCGCTGAATTTTTTTTTGCTAAAAGCACTGGAAGGTGTTATACACCAGTGCTGGAAATGAACCCTAACAGAGTTAGTCTTTGTTGAAACTTCTATGCAGACATACAGCTTATCAGAGGAAGGTTTTGGCTACAACTATTGATGGTTAAAAAGTTCGGCGAGCCACGTGTCTCGTGAAAATACCTTGCTAAGATGTGGAAAAATTCAAAAATGCCGCCGCCATTTGCAGCAACGGTTCGTCGATGGGCGGACAGATGGAGCTTATTTAGGCAGTTGGCGCTGTGTTGGGCATGTCCATAGCATTGTTTACAACTTAGCGTTGTTTACAACGCCTCAGCGGTGACGCATGGAGCCAGTCACATGCTTAGCGAAAAGTCGCAACAGACCCAAAATGGTACCATGTTTGTTGACCTTGACTGACCGCTAAATGCATCGCACCGGTTGTCAGCATCAGCTGAGCTTTTTGTTATTGTTTGTAAAGTGGGTGCCCCAATTTTTTGGGACTCCCCTTGCTTGTGCCCAGATTGTTTGACCTAGAGCAATCAAATTCCATGTCGTATGGTTGACCATGGCTCTGCAACTTGGGACAGAGCACCAGCACCCCCGTAATTTTTAGTGTGCCTATACACACGCCGTCAACGCCCAGATGTTGCGTGGTGATCAAAGTAAGCCTTTTCATAGTCAACGTAGCAGACATAGACTTTATTGTTGTATTCCAGGTTTCTTTAATACAATACGCACAGTGCCGCAATTGCATCTCTTGTGCCATGACCTTTCCTAAAAATAAACTGATCCTTCCCAAGGTATGACTCTGCAGTAGATTGCAGTAGAGTGCGTACAACATAGGAGTAGATTGGAGAGACAGGAAATTGATTTGGACCTATGCAATAAACAGGTGGCTTATGTTAGAATTGAAGACGGTTTGTCCACTGTCTGTATTATTGGCAGACGGGTAAGTCAAGGATATTCACTATCTCCATTGTTGTATTTAATCTATGACGAAGCAATGATTAGAGAAGCAACTGATAATATGGAAACTGGAATCTTAGTAGGTGGTCATATAATTAACACCATCAGATATGCAGACGACAAGGCAGTGGTGGCTGACAGTGAGAAAGGGTTACAGCAGCTAATGGATAACCTGAATAAGGTCACCAGAGAGTTTGGCATGAAGATTAATGTGAAAAAGACAAAAGGTAATGTGCATAAGCCGTAAGGGAAACAATAAATTGAAAGTTTATGTTGATGAACAACAAGTGGAACAAGTGAGTCAAATCAGATATTTAGGTAACTCAGTATCAGAGGACGGATATTGCACGAAAGAGATCCGGAGCAGAATTGAGATGGCGAAGAAAGTATTTATGGAGAAAAAGAAACTTTATAGGTAAAATGAATCTGGAACTAAAGAAGAGAATAATGAAATGCTTGGTCTGGAGTGTAGCACTGTATGCAGCAGAGACGTGAATGTTGACACAGACAGACAGAAAAAGATTAGAAGCCTTTGAAATGTTGATATGGAGAAGAATAGAAACGATCAGCTGGCTTGGTAAAGTTACTAATGAGGAAGTTCTCAAGAGAGTAAACGAAGACAGGCAAATACTGAACTCTATTTGGCAAAGGAAACATTGATGGATTGACCATGTTTTGACACACGATGGACTTTTGCATGAAATTATTGAAGGCAGAATGAGAGGTAAACCAACAAGACGGAAAAGAAGAATTGCTACACAATTTGGCAAATGATGGTGGCTTTGTTGCACTCAAATGAGCAGCTGAGGACAGAGCGGTACAGAGACAGAGAGAAAGGATGTCAAAAAGCTGCTGTACAGCAGAAGACTATTGATGATGTAGCGAGTGATCAAAGTAAGTGAAGGTAACTTTACAGGCAGCAACAAGCCCACAGACCCTGAGGGTGAGGTTTCATGGGGCCAAACAAATTGAGTGACTTCACTGTGTATGCTTATAGCATTGAGTTAGACATGTGCTGATGTGTGATGTTTAACTTGCATTGATAACGTGCCACTGCCACACACACTAGTTGCATTGCCAACAAAATTCTACAGCGGGTTTGCATTGTGTCATTTCAGATCTGCATGTAGTTGGTGTGTGATTACTGACAGTTGTTGTGTGATGTGAATCTGTTGTAATACGCTCATCAGACAGCTGTGATTGTTGTGCAGTGAAGACTGAAGACGGTGTATATACTAGCTCCAGCTATGGAGATTGTCTTGAAGGAACGGTCGACAGAGTAGACGGCAGAGCTGCTAAGTCAACTGTACTGATGGACGCAGAACAAACTGCTGATGCAGCAACAACGCCAGCACAAGCCGTGATGTCCTGGGTATGGTGGATATCCTGACAGAAGCACATTGACTTGGCTATTGCTGTTGTTGAGTCTGCTGATGACAGTAGTTTAGGTGGTGATGGCTTAAATTGGGATTACACAAATACCAATACATTTAACTTAAATTTTTAAAACATTATTTGCCTATTCATTATGCAAATTATACGGTGCTCCAATGAGGATTGAAGGCTGTTTACTGTCTAGGATTTCCGTTGCTCGACAGTCTGCAGACCTTTTGAAAATTTTCTAAGTCGTAAATTTGGATCATTTTTGACTTCCCCCTCCAAAAACTGTGTAAATCCTACAAATATTATCCCAAAACTTATTTAGGAGCCGAAGATACCCAGAGTACAGAGCCACACTGGGACACAAACTCACCCCATCCCCACCTGTCCCTGCAAGTATTCGTCTCCATCCCCAGCTACCCCACAGAGGTTTGTACCCATCCGCGCCTGTCCCTGCAAGTATTCGTCTCCATCCCCAGCCACCCCACAGAGGTTTGTCCCCATCCCCACCTGCCCATGAAAGAGTTCCTCCGATCACTGGTACAGGTGTCAATCCACATTTAATGAATATGCCTTACCTTACAGGGAAGGCATGTTGCTGCCTAGTGCTGAGGCCTCCGGTGGGCACCGACTTAACTCTTAGGTTACTGAAACCTCTTGGAGTTTTCAGCAAACTTCAAGAGTGAGCTCCAATGTTCCTGTCTTAGTTCGCTTGTAAATAAGAGATGTTTTCCAAACTGTTTTCTTCATTTCTCAACGAGAGCACTGCATCTTCAAAGAAGGTGTAGATTGGTATCATATTCTTCTGCACAAAGTCAAATGCTGATTTAGCGTATTGTGTCCAGTAAGAAGGCCAACCAAGATTTTCAAGTCTTTTCATGACAATCTTACTGCATATTTTGCAAACTTAATGCTGTTATTTTGCAGAAGCTGCCTTGCTTGTCGACAACTCTGCATATTATTCCATTAATGAATATGCATCACAGATATTTTGTGAATATCGAAGATGGTGTGCTATTACACGGCATGGGAATGGGATTCAAAACGAGAAAATTAGCTACCACAAACAGATTGTGCATCAAAGTTCATGTCGCCAAAAATATTGGCAACAACAGGGGGCGTGATCGACCCTGTAAAAATGTTGTTAGCTAGTTTGATCACCATGCAAAATTTGATTGCTGTTTCTCATAGTGTATGTACATGTCTGGGAGATCCCAAAAGTCTAAGGATGCTTGGGCCTTGCCCCCGTAGGATGGGCTGACTCCCTACAAAGACACCCTTCTGCCACATGTTATCCTGCATAGTTTGTTCCTTCTAGGTTATACGGTATGTGCGTAATTATGGAGATGAGCCAGAAAAATTAGACCCTCGCGACCCCCTTTCAGGGTCACTCAAGGTCACTGGAACCAACACGGATCAGTCGGCTACCTATGACTTCCTGTTAGTGATCAACGATAACCATTGGCATCTCGTAAGTCGTACCATTTCTGAGGTATATGGAGATTTTGGTCGGAAATTGCAAATTTTTCTCACCCAGGTATTTAATGCCCACACTGAGGGCGTTCTCACTGGAATTTTATAATGGCAATGGAGCTCAAAAAACAAGAATGATGGCAGACATCAGAGAACTGTGATGATGTGTGCATTGACGATATGTGCATTTGTTTAGACTACATGTAAATATCAGCATTGTATGGACAGACGGACGGATATGGCACAAGAGTATCAGGCTGTGTATGCATAGCATGCTCACATGTGATAAAAAAGTTGCTGACAGATTCTGTTTTTGTCATTGGAGGCACAACAATAGTAAATTCATCTTTATTTCCATATTTATGTTACTTTCTCACGACACGGTCTCACGACACCTGGTTCCCTTCCAGCGGGCTCCTGTAATGTTTGCTTCCATCCTCATGGGATTCCTGTGGAATCTGGTCTTGCTGTCGACCCCATCTGCACTGCTTTTGACGTCGTTCTTTGTTCTTTCTGTTTTGAATCTTTAAATTGCAGTTTGTTGGCAGATCTCACAGCTTGCTAGCCCACACCAGCCAGCATGCACTGCCCTGCTGTTAGCTAGACATTGTGCAGTTGTAAGTAATGTGATGTTGTCGTGTGCAGCAGACTGGACCGAGAATCGCTGTGGTTGATGGCTGGCATTCACAGTCCACTCCACGCAGTCTCTGTAAGTCTTCACAAATACTTAAAGCAGTTTTACATCTAGCCTGTGACTCACAAACACCTGGACCCCCATGGTATTCCGGGAACAGTTTCACCATAACAGACCGGTTATTAATGATTTTTGGCAGAGAAAATCTTTATTCAGTTACCCACTAATTCTGGGTGAGAAGTTTGATACGGGTTGAGAACCACTTACACAGTTTCCATAGAAACAGTAGCACCATTGTATACAGCCATAGACATCATGAAGAATTAGACTGCGCCACGGGTCGTAGCTTGTCGTGCGCAATTAGACTGCGCTACGCCTGCATGCGAGCTAGGCGAAACTGGCACCTAGCAGCGCACAATGGATTGTGGGCACTTTATTGGCAAGAACGTCGTGCGTATGGGTGCCACTTACCGGCCGCCCGTGGCGCAGTCTAATTATTATTCATGATGTCTATGTATACAGCTGCTAAATGTAAACAAACTAAATGGTGTTGAATGAAGACAAGAAGCTCAGCTGATGCTGACAACAGGCTCGACGCGTTTAGCGGTCAGTCGAGGTCAACAAATATGGTACCATTCCTCATGTAACATATAGTTTCCTATTGTGCAATAGTAACTTTGTCTTTAAGACGCGCCGTTTTTACGATATTCGTCTTCAAAAAATTTCATGACCTTGAAATGGGGGTCAAAGGTCACTCAAG
>Ga0049107_10000566_pt1 | contig 11474 bp, 9 predicted proteins | sample WorMetilPIANOSA1_FD_61187 | JGI IMG/M metagenome (GOLD analysis project Ga0049107, IMG submission 61187) | Marine gutless worms symbiont microbial communities from Max Planck institute for Marine Microbiology, Germany - Olavius ilvae PIANOSA.1 | ecosystem: Host-associated > Annelida > Digestive...
GGCTTTAAAGATCATCATTTTACGTACACAATGAACGACGTATTGCTACGGTTGTAGTCAAGGGAATGAATTTTCCGCGTAATATTCGGTCTCGGGAACGAATGGTCCAGGGAACGAACGATCCCGGGAACGAAAGTTCCAGGGAACGAATGGTCCAGGGAACGAATGTTCCAGGGAATGAACGGTCCTGAGAACGAAAGTTCCATCATGGGAACGAATGTTCCAGGGAACGAATAGTCTTGGGAACGAATATTCCAGAACTCATGTTGTCGATCTTCAACTCTCCTGGTGCACAATTCCACATCAAGAGAAGGTCCATGTCATTATTATCAGACTTATTTGCTGAGGTCTTCCTTTTCTTCTTCCCGGGCAAACTCCTTTAGGCATAACTTTGGGGAATGTTGACCAATTTTCAAAACAAACTTCTGTCACCGTTGAGATCAAATCTGTGCGATGGGAAATAATCCTGTTGCACAATTAGGTCTACGACGTTGTGAAAGAACTGGGCAAAATCGGAAAGTTGCTAGCTTTATGCATATAACTATAGAATCGGATATTTTTTGACTCACAGTGCATTGTACACTGCCCCGTTTTTCAGGAAATCTAACAGCCTATCAGTAGGCAAATGACGGACAAAGTTGGCAATTGCTAAAGGACGAGGACGTGTTGCATCCATTTAAAACATTATATGATTACAATTGACTAATCGACACAATAACAAGTAAGTAAAAGCTGCCCAAAATTGAGACATAGACATTTCACAGATCTACTTAGACTCCAATCTAGATCGAAATATCGACAAAGATCTCTCGGCTCCTGGAAACAAAAACAGTAAGCATTGACGTGAAATTTGACGTCACAAACCTCGATTAGAGATCCAGCCGAAAAATCGCAAGACTCTCCTGTGACAGCATTGCCATGATTGCCCTAATACGTTGTCAGTTAGGCTACTATGTGCGATTTACTTCAATTAGTGGGGGTTTGTTGAACAACAGCTAAGTGCCTGTTTAAAATCTAAATCTAAAGCCTAATGCCTATACAATAATGAGACCGAATCGTTTACAATAAAATATTGTAAGGAGCCACGTTCTAGGGACCGGTCCATGAGAAGAATCCAAAATAAATTGCACAACACGATAGTTGGAAACACTTCCAACTATCCATCTGTCTTTGTTAGATACGTCGCGATGCACATCAAATTTATCTCACCATAATTAGCCTATCGTAGCGTTTCCGTAGTTGTTCCGAACCGGTATGGTACAGGATAACTGCGTTAATTTCCTGGTTTGGCCTGCTTTAGTTGCACTCACGGCGGGGGGAGGAAGGCTAGGTCATTAAGAGCTATTTACCACTTTTCTCCCTTTCCATTCGTTCCCTCCATGTTTCCCCCGGTCCCAGCTATTACCTGGGATGGTTTTTCTCCATTTCCTTTCAATAGCCTATATTTTTCCCGGTCGGACCGGGAAAAATATAGGCTAGTGAAAGGAATTTGGACCGGGCCGGTCCAAATTCCGACCCTTACATACTAACTCCTTTATACTGCATCCTAGTGTCTCGAAACCTAATCCTGTCGATTCCCCGTACCCGATTAAATAAGGTTAGAGTACCATATTAATAGGGCTATCTTTAATAGTCACTTCTTTAATATGTATTGTATTGTAACTGTGGTGCGGTCAGCGGTTTGTCATCATTTTAATAAAGTTTTATGTATGTATGTATGAGCTGCGGATGATTGGACATCACTGCCGCGTTGCCGTATATAATGTCCTGCATGCAGTGTGTGTCTTGTCGTCAGTCAGTCAGTCGTAGTGTCTATATCGGGGCCGTCGGCTCAGTCGTAGCGTCAGTACGGTCAGTTGCCACGGGTATTAAAATTATAGTACATGAAGTCATGAGAATTCGAGTTTACTTACCCATAGGACTTCCGGGTCGGTCCCTTAATTCCCCATAAAGGCAGGAACCCTGGAGTAGGTCCATCCTAAATATGACATACTCATACTCGCGTTATGTGCAACGAGCAAATTTCCACGAAATAAGTTTTACTAAAATTTTAGCTACACGATATAAACTAATTAAGTGGCTATTTACTGGAAACTATTATTTTACAGAAACTGCAGCTTAATTATTACCAGGTAACGACTTAGACAATGCGAAAAGTACTATTGTCCTACCATTCGACTGCTATTTAAAATTCCCAAAATGGCGTCTAATTCTGGTACTGGTTTAATAGTCGGCAATGGAAAAAGAAACCAACTCTACCGAGCGTCTAACCAAAGTTCCCCCGCTGTCGGGTTTAGCGCGTATTTGCCGCTAGTAAAACGTGAACAATCGCATTTCTGGTATTAATAGACCGATTCGCGTGTAGAAATTGTCGCGTCAAACTCCCCTGGAAACTGCTGGAGGAAGGACTAAATCTGTTTCCGATTCCTGTTGCGAGGTTGGTTTTTCCATTTCCGCGTATAAAGTCGCAAAATCGGCGTATTTTAGTCGCAAATAAAACGCCGTTAAATAGCGTAGTCAGTAATCAGGTTAGGCGTAATTTCCAGTTCTCAGTGTAATTTGGTATATTTACTGTTAAAGTCCGCGCTTTCCACATGGAAAAAAACGGGTTTTGTTGCACCCACTATAAGCAAGTCGATTGTCGTGTCGGCGCCCGGCGCCGCCCCCTTGGACCCACCGGAAGCGGAAATAGCCCGACTGGAAGTGGTTGCCCAGTCGAAATCCACGGGTATGACCCTCCGCTAGCAGTCCTGGGAGAATCGGTCCAAGGTAACTGTCCGCGCGGATATTCACTCTGAAAGCACAGGTTTGCCACCAGGCCGGAACCGGAAGTAGCGCGACCGGAACCAGAAATCGCGCCGGTCGCGGGTCCATCATTTGGCGACATCGCTGCCGTAAGTAGCCGTAATCAGTCGGTAGAAAGCGGCCGGGAGTGAAGCAGATGTAGAACCTCAGTCGGGCTACCCACATCCGACCCGACAAGAACCGGAAATCACTCCAATCCCTTTCCACCCCATAGCAAACCCACCGTCTTTCAATATTTTGAAGAATGAACAGATGTGCGAAAATATATAGTGCTACAGTTCGCAAGTGTATCTGAAACAGTTACAGCAAGAAATCGGGGCTCAACCCGTTACTAATAAAAAAGTTACCAGTACTGCTATACGGCCGCTTGGCCACAGTTACGAATAGTCTGTGAAATAATTCACTCGGTCTAACAGCACAATCACACAGCCTTGCCTCTATCCAGGCAAAAGCTAGGCCTACGCAGATCCACACAGTTGGATCAAGCTCACAGTAATATCTTAAGCTCACAACCTTGCGGTTAAGCCGTCCGCTATCAGTCAGCCAACATGGCCAACTCAGCCATCCATCCCTCAGGGTCGGTAAATGAGTAGTGATCCATAGGTACATGGATTACGGGGTGAAGACCTAGCGTGGTTGACTGGGGCGTAGTATGCCTGCTGGCTGCAACTTGCATGTGTGCCCAATAGTCCGTTAGCGCGGGCTCTGGGCTGCCACTGCCTGCGCCGCGGTACTGCGCAGTCATTGCCAGTCAGCTGCCACTTCCGAGGTTGTAAAGCGCCGCTGTCCAGGATTGTAAGTGGCGCTATATCAAATGAGCTAGCTTTACCTTTTACCTTTACAACGAGCGTTATCTAATCACAGACTCTCAAACGAGTCAAGAAATACGTCCCGCAGGACCACAAGATACCTCGCGGCTCAAAACAACGGAGCCACGGAGATGCTGATGACGAAGCACAGCCACCACTCCGTATAACGGTACCGGCAATCAAACACATCCACAGATCGCCCAAGTACGCAGCACTCCAGACGTTAAACCATCAGTGCTGCCAAATTCACGGACAAATTACCGTCCGCTTCGAAATAAATCACGACGACGTAAAAATATACTCGAAAAGACTCAGCCAGCTTCCTCAATTTCCCTCTATCTCTCCTCTGTTTCCTTATATCCAACTCCGTTTCCCTTATAATTCTGTCATGGCCTCCGAATTATATAGAAGAAAAAGAAGCGGTCTCCGTGACCCGCGAAAAACCGTTCCAGGTCATTGAAGATAACACCTCGTGGGCAACGAAATATCAACATTGGCCTTCCATCACCCCCAGTCAGGTGCTTGCTGCTAAGAATAACTATCGGTGACGTCCAGAAGCAGTTGCCTAAGTCCCTCAAACACGGCAGTGACACTATAGGCCATCATTCAACACCATCCCTCATACCTGTCCATGTACCGCAGAGCAGAGGCATTTGAAGCAAGTTATGATGTGCTTGTGACGGTATTGAGTGCCAAGGACAAGCTGGAGCTGGTCAGACATGTTAACCGATCACTGACTTGAGAAATGATGCAAGTTGCTCGTGGAATCAAAGATGTCTTTGAATCATTGGAGAAGGCGTCTGATGCGATCCTGCATCTTGTGGCACCCGTGTACTATCTCCTTTCCAGCAATTAAGTGGCAGTCTAAGCCTAGACAATCACAGCCTGTACAAACATTTCTGAAGCACGTGCAGAAATATCTTGACGACAAATTTTGGACTTCAATAACTACCTTTCCTCGAGATATCCGACTTTCAGACACATTTATACAGTTCATACCACAGATAACACGCGAAGACAGTGACTTCAAGCGACGCTTGATGATCGATCTTGATTCATGGCTATTGTCTGAGATGGAGGTGGTCGCAGAGAGATGACACAGCAACAGACTACCAATGAAAATATGTCAAGGTATATTGTTGCATGTTTGAATGTGTGTATCTGTCTTTGTATGTCTGCTGCCTTATAGCGAATAATGGTTATTATTATAAAGGGCATTTGTAGAAATGTTTTAAGCTGTTTTCTGAACACATTCATGCAGAGACATGTCCTTTGACCACAGTTCTGCTAGTAGACTGCTTCAGACGGAATCGGCCATTCACTGTGAAGTTTTGGCTATTTAACTGCTATTTAAGTGCAATTATAAGTCGGTTTTAAATAATCATGTATAATAACTTTTAATCATCAGAAAGGTTTATTGTGAATTCACGGTATATTTACTGGTGGTAATGTAGCTGTGTACTTGTTACAGCATGAATGACGACAGTCTTCCTGTGGATGGAGCCCCACCAACAAAGAAAAGTAAGACAGAGCCTTTTGCTGACCTTCGTGATGCTGCACCATGCTGCACAGCCACAGACTTCATATTCCTGCAGTGAAGAATTATCCAAGTTAAGGCTGTGCTTCAGCTTGTCATGCCAGCCTACAGCAGCCCATTTCAGTTCTGGAAAGCACAAGCAAAGGATGTTCCCCATCCTCGCTGGAGTGGCACGAAGGGTACGTGTCGTGTGTGCGTGTGTCAGCAAGCTCGGCTCAGTCAGAATGGGTCTTTTCGTCTGTTGGCCACACGATCACCGTCGCTCGGTCGAGGCTGTCTGAAAAAACTGTAGAGTGCATCGAACTGGTTCGTTGGGGGGGGGGTGCGATCTGGTTTTGCGTAGATGTTCAGTGGTGACTGTATCAGATGTGGTTAAAGACAGGCTATGTAACCTATGTCAGACTGAATGAGAGATTCTTGAAGTATTCGCTTTTACGTGTGCATGTATGTACTTTGTTAATGTGTTATTACATATAACATTTCTGTGATTTGGAAATTGTGCAATTTTGGGTCGGGTCGGGTTACAAAATGAAATTTTTCATCGAGTCGGGTTGGGTTGGGTCACTTGAACTATATGGGTCGGGTTGAGAAATTTGGACCTATGTCCATCTCTGTGCCACCGGATGGCCAACATATCGCTGCTGCTCACCTGCTTCATGAATTTTCGACTCCTTAAAAATGGAACTTACCTCAGAAATTTATAAGTCGGAAACACTGCCAAAACGTGATGTCTTTGCTTCCATTTCTTTCTGGGTATAAGGAAAGCCCGTATAGCAGATTTTCTACTTGTCAGCATCCTGTGGCAAAATTTCGAGAAAGCCTATCCATCGCAGGCAAAAAACAGAGAAACACCCTTAAAACAGTTAAGTGGTCGCTTTTTACCGCGCAACGTCCGTCACGCTCGTGTATTGTATGGCTAAAATATCATAAATCATATCATAAATAGCGCACCCAAATCTTTTGGGTACCAACTAACTTATGCCCATATGCTAATGTAGAATGACCGAATTCGGCGTGATAACATATATGGGGAAAAACGCTTTTACGTGGTCAGCAACGCCACTGCATATTGCAGAAATGCGTCGCGCGGTTGGTCAGCGATAGCTTAGTTTCTTGTCGTGACGACCAGAACGAAAATAGCCGCCGTTGCATCTGTCGTCAGCGTGGGGCAGAGCTGCATTCAGCTGCTATCATCATAGACGTTGCCTTTGCATTTGACATGTACGGTACTATAGGACTGGCACAAGGAGACGCAAGACAATCAAGCAGCATCCGCAAGAAGAGACACAAGACAGAAATGTTCCCTACCCACAAAGTGGAAGTTTTACGTTTTAACTTTAACGAAGGTGGTCTGGCTATGTTCTTATCGCACCAAGAACAACGGCGCTGAAGGAACTAAAATGTGGGGACAAAGAGGAGATATCGAGAGCTCGAGGCGCGAAGGGCCAAGACCCCGAGGCCAGTAGGGACGAGAGCGGAGGTAGGGTTCTTGGGAATGGGCAGCCCGCACCTCATCAGGTAGGTCACGTCTGGGGAGCGCTGCAAACTCCTACAGCAGGGTACGGAGCGGAGACCCGGCCTCCAGAGGGTTTTCGCGCTTTTTAAGTGTTCGTCACGGCCTCTCCTGGCACTTTAATGCTGTTTATTTTTTCTTCTGTAAGATTCATTATCCTTATCATTCCTGGATTTTTTTAGGTTTTCAGCTGCAGTTGCTAACTTGATATGCAGTCCACCAAATTGGACAGAATTTTTGCCGTCATTTTGTGCCAATGTTGAACGTTTTAAATCTAAGGTGCAGCCTCATAATAATTTATTTTCCTATCACGAAATCCGTGTGGGACAAATACACGGCTGTCCACATGCCCCAAAATCCGTGTGGGCAGTACCACATGGTTTAGGCACCTACGACCAAGAAACAAATTATAAATAAATCTGGGCCTGAAGCACAGTCGTTAAATCTTATACCTTTAACAAGGATTAAGCAATCACCATATTGTGATCTCATCTGGGGTAGTTCATGTACAGGCTTTCTGCTCCCAATAGTTAATAACATACTTAGACCCCATTTTCTGCATAAGTTCCATACCATAAGTTCCGATTACCAATCCTCAAGTGCACGGAGATAGCAGAGAGGGAAAGATGGAGGGATGAAAAGAATAGGGGATGATTGGAGAGAGTAAGTGAGGGAAAGAGTACGAATGGGAGGAAATGGAAAAAAGGGTGGGATGTAAAATGTAAGAGAAAAGGGGGAGGGACGGGTATGGGAGGAAGAACAGAAAGTGAGAGACAAGGGCAGGAGTGTAGGGAAGCCAAAAGGATGCGGCATCGTCAAACGATGTGCGCGTGTACATAGAACATGTAATAAAAACTTGCATTGTGGGTGCCCCACCTCTTTGGGTGGTGGTGCGGTCGACTAGGCCTATGTAATGAGTGAGTAGGGTTTATCGTCCCAATCAACACATTATAGGTCATTTTGGAGACAAGTCTTTCCAGTCAATCGCTTGAAGTGGTATTGACAACGTAACCAGATCAGCCAAGAGACAGAACACAAAGCACCACAAATAACGTAGAGGAAGAAGTGGCCCTGGTGAACACGACAATAACACACCCAAAAGAAACCCAGGCTAAGAGACAGGACAGACAGAGCCTGGTTTAGTCGCCTTTTATGACATCCGGCCAGAAAACGGAGTGGGTCTATTCTTTCAACCCAGAGCCCACAAGGCGCTGAGTGTCGGAGCCCACACAGTGCAGTCAATGTTGTAAAAAAAACCTGCCTTCCTGTTGATGAGTTAAGGTGTCAAATTTGGCAACTGTCAAACGATATCAGCACAGACAGCGCGAACTGCTCGGGACTCACCCTGCGTGGGTACAAAAGGATGTTGAATATCTAATAATTTCATCCTAGACTGATAAGCTATCACACTTGAAAATTTTATCCACATCCATCCACAATTTTTTGATTTATCCTGCTAACTGACATGACAATGCAATAGACTCAAACGATTACATAACATAACAATTTGCTGAAAACCGCTTTGTTTCAGACTGTTCCGGTGCAGTTACCACGCGCGCCTTTGTGACAGTTAATCTGTTAATTGTGCGTTTTGAAATATCTGTTTATTATTATTATTATAACGTCCTCCACTTTGTCAGAAGTAATAAGCAAGCAAGTTTATTTGTTGTTTACGTTCACAACACAACCACCAACATTCCACGCAACTGAGAAAAACAGTAAGATTAAACATTCACAAAATTCCTTTAGTAAACCGAGCGTAATGCAACAAGAACATAATCAAATGAGCTGCAGAGATCACTTGCATGTTGCAGTAGAGCAATAAAATATTTACAATTTGCTAGCAATGCTGTTGCAATGCTACATATTTCTGCTCATAAAGACAAAGACGGCTGTTGTTTAACTGGCCATTGCTTTCACCTGGATTTCTAGACATTACTCCAGGTTAGGCCCGGTCCTCCAGATGTCTTCCGAAGAAACAACTTTGGCGATTGCTGGTACAAGATTTTTTACAGGTTGGATACCCTTCCTGTCACCAAGCCAATGGTGTCACATAGAAGAAGTTGCATAGCAATGACAGCTGCCAGGGTAATGCAGAAATTTTCTCGTTTTTGTACAGATTCTAACAGCTATCAACAGTTATAAATACTCAGAGAAACAGCAATGACAGCGTGTGTTAATCAATCAACGTTATCTACTGGAATGTGATCACATTATACATATAACATATGGAAATAGTTATAATGCACTTAAAAACTGGCAGGTATTCAACTTAATGTACCATATGTGATTACTTACGACAGGAAGAATGCAATACAACACTGGTAATAACATGTAATTGTAACTCCAGTAAATAATAAGGTTACCTTACGGCAAAGAAATAATACACATTTTGGGATCATAACGACTATCTTTGTATTACTTAACAAGGACATACTGTACGTTGTACTTCATTTACACCAAGATATTTAGTCAGGCATATGGAATAATGTCAATGACTACTTTTACTATTTTTTACTACTACAATGAGTCTCAAAAGTTCCCTGTTTACTTTTCGCATAACTCGGTCAAAAATCAACCAAATCTAATAATTTTTGGTACACAACCTCTTAAGGAAACTTGACACTAGCAAATATAAATGTGCTCACCTCGCCTGCAAAATCACTTTCCAGGTGTAACAACAGTTCATAGATGAGGAGGGCAACTTTCCAGTGTTAAGTTATTTCAGGATGTTGTATACCAAAAATTATTAAAAGCAGGTGATTTTCACAGAATTACTCAAAAGGAGGGATGTTTTTGAGACACTTAGTAGTTTCAGTTTTTGTTTAACTGATCTGTTTTATGGAGATCACTTCAGGTTAGGTTAGGTCCTAAGTGTTTGATGCCTCAAACAAGAACCTCTAGCACGGCTGGAAAGATATTTTTAACAGTCAGATACTCCTCGCATCACCCAAACGACAGCATCAAAGCACCGAAATAGATACATGCAACAATAGTAACAAATCTGATAAAGAAAACTGTAGCCGTATTTATTACTGCAAATGCTGACCCTCTTTCCAGATTTAGAGACAATATGATATTACAGTGCAGTCTGATGCAAATATATATGGCACGGATAAGAAAGCCATAGTCATACACTGTGTGTACTGTCATGTGTTTCAAAAAAGACATCATCACTTTCATTTTTAGTAACTCAGTAAATATTATAAACCAATTTTTAACATTTTTGATGCAAAAATCCCAGGGAACTTGAGAGAAGTTATAAATTTGCCCATTTACCTATACACCATTGTTACACTATCTTGGGAACAGCGAAAGTGACTTTTCAATGGTATGGTATGGTATAGTAGAGTTTAACGTCCCACTCGACACAGTATAGGTCATTTCAGAGACAACAACCCTGAGCAGTGATGAACATCTACAATGTTCGTCAACAACTCCGATGAAACATCTAATTTTAAAAATGTTTTCATAACATTCATAGTTTAAAGACAATAATCAATGTAACTGACTAGCAAGTGTTCAAAGTACGTGAACAGAAGCAGAAAAGCAGAAGCTTGTTAAGCAACTGCTCGGTAAGCACATCCACAATACTCTGCTAGAATTTAGTCCATCTCTGAACGAAGTGCTGCAGCATCTCTCTCAGAGGCAGGTCATGCGGTAATGCAGTTAAGTATAGTGGCCATTGTAAAGTACATCCAACTGAATTTAACGTCACCAACTCCCTTGCTCAAAGGCTTGGACTTGCCTACCACGGTAGACTTTTACTGGCACTCGGGAACATCGGAAAGTAACGAATGTTATAGAAATGTTTGACATTAGCAGTTTATTTGAAATTACTGGTGGTGTGGCAACAGTTTAGAGGTGATGCGGGAAAATTTACAACCTTTCACTGTCAAGTTAACTGAAAACGTTGTGTAACGAAAACTATTAAAACTGGGTGGCTTTCAACAAGTTGTTAAAAACACAAAGGGTGAAATTTTTGTGAGATACTGTGTATAATTATTAGGGATGTAAAAATTAATTAATCCTGTTAACAACACTCGTTTTAACGGCCAGTTTCAAGGACAACCTGGATAAGCCGGTACCAGGATGTCAAACCTCCTAGATTTTGTTGTGTAGCAAGAAATGTTGACGGAGGCAATGGCTACAACCAGGACTCTTTTAAAGACGGGCAAAAAGCTCGTTAGATCACCACCACCACCATCTGAATACCAATGCTCGGTTATTACAGGCCGGATACCCTTCCAGTTGCTCAACCAACAATGTCAGAGCACTGAAAAAAATGAAATTAATCTAGTTAACACATTTAAAAAATTAGTCCCGTGGGGGACTGACAGTCGACTTCCCTTGAGTGGAGATTTTCGATCCTTCAACACTGAGGTTTTGCCCAAGTTCAGAGTCACGTGACACAAAAACTAGGACAAATATCAAAAATCCGGCCTGATCAAATTTAGATATTGTGCTCTAGTTTAAGAATTAGTGGTCACTTGCCAGCTCCCATTGTAAAAGGCGGAGGAGATAGGTTTTGAAAATGGAAGGAATTCAAACTTTCAAGGGCTCGTGACCTTGACCTTGGATCCGGCCATACGGCATATCGTCGTGCATCACTCATCGACCTCTACCTACGTACCAAATTTCATTGAGATCGGAAGAAAATTTTTTTTCGAAAGTCAACACTGAGGTTTTTGTCAAGTTCAGAGTCACGTGACACAAAAAGTAGGACAAATATCAAAAATCCGGCCCGATCAAATTTAGATATTGTGCTCTAGTTTAAGAATTAGTGGTCACTTGCCAGCTCCCATTGTAA
>Ga0049107_10000567_pt1 | contig 11444 bp, 13 predicted proteins | sample WorMetilPIANOSA1_FD_61187 | JGI IMG/M metagenome (GOLD analysis project Ga0049107, IMG submission 61187) | Marine gutless worms symbiont microbial communities from Max Planck institute for Marine Microbiology, Germany - Olavius ilvae PIANOSA.1 | ecosystem: Host-associated > Annelida > Digestive...
TGTAGGTAGAGGTCGATGAGTGATGCACGACGGTATGCCGTATGGCCGGAACCAAGGTCAAGGTCAAGGTCACTCAAGGGAAGTCGACCGTCAGTCCCCCACGGGACTAATTTTTTTAAACTGTGAACTGTGGCACTTTACTAGCCAACGTTACAGTGAGTGTTCAAAGTGAACTCATTCTGCCAGAGTTGCAGCAGCATCTGTTTCAGAGATGAACTGTATTCCTGCAGTACTTTGTGGATGAGCGGATCGAATAGTGGCGTATACAGACATGGTAATAATCTGTGCAGTGTGCACCTTAAACAGTGCCTATAGTGTCACTGCAGTCAGTGACATTATTTACTGTTTTAGGGCGATGAATATTGTGGAATGTTTGCTGCATTTTTTTGAAAAGTCAGCCATTAAATCGAAATTACTGCCAAATATTGTTTGAAATTCACTATTTACACGTCGCTAGGTATTACGGCAAACAATTTCTATTTGTGGTATGGTATGGTATAGTAGAGTTTAACGTCCCACTCGACACCAATTTATATGTGACGTAAGTTTATAATTTTCTGATGTTGAATTTCTTCAGAATGCCTTAAAGCAGAAATTATTAAAATCGCTTGATTTTCCATGGACTTGTTCAAAAAATAACAGGGAGGCTAAGGGGTGACGCTTTTTGATACACACTGTACATTTCGCCGACCCTGTGTTGAGTGGGACGTTAAACTCTACTATACCATACCGACCATGTATGGTAAGGGCAATGGGCGACATGCTGACGCACGAGAAAAACCGACAGCCCTGACAATAATATAAAAATACACGGGGAAATTCGCGATGTGGGGAAAATAATTTTGTGAGCAGATTGCAATAAAATGTTTCAAATGATAGGTATTCACGACTTAATCTCATGTACAAATTATAGTGATGATACGTTAAGGGGTTTGGCCTTGCATGAAATTTTAGTCTTTACCATCGAATTATGTCTAAACTATGGCGCTGCTATTCGAATGCGTGCTCTGTTTTGTGCTGAAATGTATCATAAAGCACTAAGTGATGTTTTATGACATAGATTCATTTGTAATGCAGTAAATGTATCAGAGTCGCTTTTGTTCACCGGAAGATATTGTTTCTGACATTGACAGCCTGCGAACGAGTATGGCATTCCACCCAAGCAGATTGGCAACAAGACGGAATGTGCTCTGCTCGGCTTTGTACTTGATCTTGGTGAAAACTATGATGCCGTACGATGCGAAGTTCCTGAAGACCAATTGCACAAAGTCTACACGTTCAACTCGCTTCGCAAAACTATGAGTACAGTCATCAGTCTTCCTGGTCACGGGTATCAGCTGTACACGAAGGGTGCATCAGAAATTGTTCTGCAGAAGTACGAATGTTTTACGTAATAAGTCTCGGTTTGCTGTTTATACTGTTGACAATAAGCTGACTTTCGTAATGGATTTCTAACGCAAAGATTATGACTGGTTGAGCAACCGAAAGGCATAAGGCCTATAAAAAGTTTTGTCTCAAGAATGCCTGTATGAAAAGTGGGTTAATAAAAAGTAGTCGTAGCAGCAGCAGTAGTCGTAGTCGTAGTATAAAAGAATTCATTCAGCAGTTTAACTGCCAACCAACCAACCAACAACGTCAAAACACTGAATGCGTGATTCAGCTTGAAACAGTTTCATTGTACTCGGAAAATTTTGCCACAGGATATCTAAAGAGCCACAATAGAAAACCCTCTACGCCGTTATTCTCAGTGCCACTAAAATAAATTTTAGACTTTTTATGGACTTGGAAATTCCAAACTCACAATATCGTACAAAAAATGTCATCGTTCCAAAATTCGAAGAGGTGCCAATGAAATTCAAAACAACTGGATTAATCGTGATGATAGCTCTGCCGGCTGTTCCAAAAGGTGGATACCCTCGTACCTCTTGCCCATTGCTAATTAGGCTATTGACCGATATTTTCATTTTTTTTTGCACAGGCAAACTCATCACTAGCTATGTTTCATTTTTGCAATAAGTGATTACTGTAGATCCCACCACACATCAAACACGTCGCTACACTACTACCTTGTGAGATATGAAGGTCAGAAAACTAGCACAATCCAAAACAGTTTTAAATTTATTTATAGTTATAATTGTAATTATAATTATAATTATAATTATAATCACGCGTATGCACAGTAGTGCACTATGCTGTGTTAGAAGCCATTCGCACAGTATATGGTATATGCAGGGTGCCCCTGGTCATGGAAAGTCATGGAATTTAGAAAGACCATTTTCCACGCCTGGAAAGTCATGGAAAATAGCAAAGGTCATGAAAAGTCATGGAAAATGACAAAGAGGTAATGCAGTTCAAACAGGAATGCAAAGATTTTTTTGGTGGCAATTGTGAAGAAGATAATGGAGAAATCACCACTGAAGTTTCCTCTGGTACGGAATTTGTCGTTCTTAGATCCAAGAGCTACTGTGAAGGAGGAAAATCTGAAGAGGTGTAAGGCTGTTATGCGACAGCTTAATGAAGCTGATAGTGTGTCGGACAACGATGTTGATGAAATAATTCAGCAGTACAGTCAGTACATTGATGAAACTGTTGTATCACGATGTTCTGAGTAAACAAACTTTTGTGTATCAACATCCAGACTTGATGAACTCCTGTTTGATACCGTGGCCAACAACTCCTCAGCACATAAATTGTGGTCGTGCATGAGAATGCTTCTCCTTCTCTCCCATGAGCAAGCAAGTGTAGATGTGATGGAACAGCCCATACCGCACCAAAAGTTTAAGAAGTGAGATAGTTAGTACACACTATCCGCACGACCAAACAGTGATGCGCTATAGCCACCAAAACAAGCAGAGCTTCAAATCGCGTGACGAATAAGCAGATGTACGCACGATCGTCATAATAAGTCCTTTAGAACGCCTAAATCGCATAGTTTCCGGTAAACATAAACAGCTATTACGTCATAAGAGACCAACCGTCCGCAAAGCGATAACGTATAAAACAATTAAATTAGACGGCCGAAAGAACGACATCGAAGGTCAATAGGCCGCCATTTACAATCCTAGTTAAAAGTATACGATGTGCTGCGTAGCTCTTCCAGCGATAGACTGAAGCCAAAAATGCTCACTGCGCATGCTCAGACTGAGAAACTAATACGATATCAAGAACCTGTCAGCCAATCAGAAACGCGCATTTCGGGGCGGTGGCCTACAGTCTGTTCCGAGCGGTATATAAGGAGGGTCCTCTCAAAGGATCGACATTCGTTCCTGAGTGCGGAACGGTCACTGAGCCTCGTCTCTATGGAGCAAGGTATCTAGCGATACATACCTTGAGAGTGAGTGAAGTGTCTGAACTGACGAAGCGTTCGGAGCGGCCGGCAGAACTGGAGACAGTTCTCTGGTCTAGTCCGACTAGCGGACTAAGGTGTTAAGGTCTAATACTAATAGACCAACTGTATGAAACAGAACTCTGATTGGGTTTAGGAACTAATCGACGTGGAAGTCGAGCGATTGTTCTAGTTAAGAATTGGTGGTTTGGTAATTGAAACTATTGAATAGAAACTATAACTAGAAGAGTGAGGAGAGCGTGGTGGAATGAGGACTAGTAAACCTGTTACCAGAGAACACGATAGAAAGTTGATCTTCTATCGTGCTTGGTACTTCGAGTGTATACTCGTTGTATCTAAATCATGAATATTGTTCTAAGCGGTATTTTTAGATCGGTCATTGCGCCCCGCTTCAGTATGAATGGATGACCGACTAAATCAAATCAAATCAAATGACGGATTTGTAGTGCGCAGCATACAGAGAAACAGGCCTGCTGCGCATTACAACAATAAAATACACATAGATAAAACCTTAAGCAGTCTAATATTCACTCTAAAACGCACAGCTAAAAAGGTAAGTCTTCAGTTGCATAGCACTCAGACGTCTTCTCGTTTAATCAAGTTATTTGCTCTCTCAGATGCTAGACGTTCAATAACTGAGCTCTTCGTGCATTTACTGCTACTGGTTTCAGACGCTCGTCTGGAATCAGACGTTGAGCTTGGTGAACGTGCGCTTGTCGCCACTAGCTTCTGAACTCTATCTAGACGTCGGTTTGATCGTTTGACCGTCGACCATTCATACGTCGACCTTCCTATCTATTCGACGTACTGAATTAAAAACTGTACTGACTTTTCCTATACTTACATTCCAAGACAAACCTAACTAAGAGGTTTCATTAGGAAATAAGGATATCTTACATTCTACTTTCTTTTTACATAGCAGAACGTTCAAAGATCTGACTATCTAAGAGCAGAACTAAAACAAGGCTTTAGTTATCAATATCAGAATATCAAGAAAGAAGTTAGAACTAGCAAGACTTGCTACATTTCCTCTTAAAAAATAGTTCAATATCCAATGCTAAGTAACGATGATGAATGGGACCGAGATAGAAGTGGAGGACTATGAAGAAGTGATAGGAGACCTTAATTACGCTGCTAGCGTTGAAGCAGGACAGAATGCGGACTCATTCCAAGAACCCACACTAAACCAGAACATTAGTTCTTTGACACCGCAGAATCGACCGACCCTGAGATCTTCCAATATGAGCTTAGCCGGAGATGCAGTAGAGTCGATTCCTTAGGTCGTTATATAGAGCGTGGATTTTCAGTAAATAAACAAATAGAATTGGATAATCTCGCTGAAGACATTTGTGGCCAAACGGATTATCTGTGACCATGTTGCCTCTGTTGGTGGCTTGCAGAACATTGATGCCAGCGATAGGCATCTGTTGCTCGCAGCCTCTTCGGCCAGGCAGAAGTATATTTGTCCTACCAGGAGGGTGAAAAGGAGAAAAAGGAATGTAGTGGAAGAGGACAGAAATGCAAACTTTTGAATGACGAAATTGATGAACTTAAAAAGAAGAAAAGGTGCCTGCAGACTGATATTGATTCACTAACAACCTCAGTGGACTAATATGCCAAAAAGGCTGAACATACCCATCAGGTGTCATGAATTACTAAGTCTAACAGCTTCAGAAGGTCAGCGAAGGAGAAGAGCACAGAAATGAAGGCTGATGATGAGCTGCAGGATCTCAAGAACAGCGAATGAACTATTTGCATTATTTAGTAAAAAATAGTTTTTTTGTTACTTCACTGGAACTTAAAGACGTGTCTTCGTGTGAAGTTTAAAGGAGTTGGTTGAAATGAGAGCCCTCGCGTTAGAAGTCTGCTTGTTACAGCGCAGCTTGTTTTGCAGGTTGTTTCGAATGTAGTTTCATATGCCTGTATAGCTGTAAGCTGGCAAGTATAAGACTAGATTAGAAAAGTGATTTTTGCTGTTTTGAGTTTTAATTTGCTAATGGCTTCTAACATATTTGACATAAACTTAGCTTAGTAGTTTAAAAAATTATATTTGCTCTTTTTTATATTGATTTCAGATTTATGTTTGTCATGTTTTCTCGGCTGTGTCAAAATTTGTGTTTGTGTACCACATTTCGTCAACTTTGGACGATTCGCGGCTCAGATACGGAGGCATATCCATTTTCAAAATGTTGAAGTCCGCTATTTTGGATTTTCATAATTAGGCATTTGATCACCTGACCTGCTTCGTATGCGTGCGATTCTGCCTCCTCACTCCAAATTTCATCTTAATGGGCAACATGCTGCTGAGTTATAGCCAAAAAGTGATTTTCAATGCGGCGTTCATCCGCCATTTTGAATTTGCGAATTTCTGATTGTGGCGGCTGAGCCTCTCACGTTATAAATATACTGTTGTATTTTTCTGTCTCTCTTTCATTTAACTTTAGGCCTTTATTTGTAAATTGTATAATTTTGTTAACTGTGTGTTTGAATTTTGTGTGGTTGCTAGCTTTAACAATTGTAGGTTATGCGTTGGTCACTGCAGTGTGGCGGGCTCAAAGGTCATTCCGACGGCCGGGCAAAGTCCATTCACTCGGTTCCGTTAATAGGTCACGCCTTGGCTGTTACAGCGTAGCGGCCAGGGCCCAAAGGTTAGGTGCACTGTATGCCACTGGAGCGTTGTGGGCAAAGTCCACTTACCTCGGCCTCGGGTAAAGGTCGCGCTGTAGTTAGTAGAGCGTGTCAGTCATATGTACTTGACGAATTGGTCTAAATCCAGTTGGGTAAAGGTCGCTTTTGGTTATGCGTGATTGGCTGATGGGGATGGCCCCGCCCATTCTAAAAACGTATAAATAAGAGGCAGTCGCCGCGTTCAGGATACTGTAAGCAAATACCGTTACTCGGAGGTAAAATGGACTTGTTACCTATGGGCTAGCTCCACCACTATAGGCTTCAGTTGCGCGCGCGTATGTTTGGCCTAATAAGTGCGTGTAGTTATTAAATTGCACAGTGGTCTGTTTATTTAGCTTGTTTATTAGTGCACTTTCTTTATGCGTATGCACTGTTTCTGTTTGATAAAAACATGCGAGTTAACACTTTTATTGCCGAGTTTATCATTTATTATTTAGTTTAGATTATAACTGCCATCAATGACCAGCAGTCTATCCACTTTACCTCAGCCTAGTCATGACGGTGATGAGGGTCAGAGTGCAGGGCGTAGGACGTCTCGTCTGCCCGGACCGAAAAAGGCCCCGAGTAGAGTCTCTGATGCCGAGCAGCAGGTAGTCGCACGGTACGTCGATCATGACACGACCTGTGATGATGCACAGCCTGCAGAGCCCAGAGTGATGTTTGAGCAGCCGGGGCGGGGGCTATTTTGCGACAGTGGCGCCCAACTTGAGGCCGATGCTAATTGCTGTGGTGAACATTTTGAAGTCAGTTTGAGTAATTTTTGTGATCAGCAAGTCCAGTGTGCTTTAGGAAATTTTAATAGTTTTTGTTCGTTGGAGACAGCCCGCCACCAAAGTCAGTATTGTGGTGGCAAAACGTTTCAGTATTACTCTGACTGTAGTGTGATTCCTCGTTTTGACGGTAGGCCTGTTTAACAGTGTAATGTTTTACCATCGGATAAAACGTGGCAAACACATTCGTTGTAAAGTCAGCGTCGTCGCCATTTTATTGTCCATGATAGTGACAAATAGTACTGCCCCAATGGAAGCTGGGTTGAATAATGATAGTTGTCAACAGTTGCCAACAGACAGTGATGAACAGTATGCCGTGATGTCACAATTAGAACGTCAGATTAAGCAGATAAGTGAGCAGATTGAAGACTTAAGGCGTTCACATAATCTTGATCTGCCGACAAATCGTCCACGCCAGTGTGATCGTGAAGCACTTAGGGAAAGTAGAGCCGTTAGTAGCGAAGACTCAGTTAGGGGCCCACTCGAAGCATGGTGGTGTGAGAAGACAGGTCAGACAGACTGATGACGCTGATAGCAGTCATGCCGTCGCACATTTGCAGCATAGAGTGCCATTGATTGGCAAAGCTGACACATTTCGCCATTGTGATAGAGAAGTTTCCATGAAGTCTGGTAATAGTAGTCGTCGCGATCTGTCTGAAGACAGCAATGGAGCTGACAGTAGTGATGATGACGGTGATCGTCGTCCACATGATTTAGGAAGTACTGGTGACATAAAACATGATCGTAGTAAATTCAGGCAGCGTTCTCGTGATAAAGCTAAGTGGATTAAACCGGAAAAGTTCAATGGACATGGAAGTTTTGAAACATTTTTGGTCCAGTTTGAGAATTGTGCTTCCTACAATAGGTGGTCTCAGGCCGATAAACTAGCACACCTCCGTTGGTCTCTTACTGGTAGTGCAGCTCAACTGTTGTGGGGTTCAGAAGATTTGTCGTATGATGAGTTATTGAATAAATTGAAAAAGCTCTTTAGTGGAAAAGGTATGGAAGAGAAGTTTCAGAGTGAGTTGAGATGTCGTCGGCGTAATAGGGGAGAGTCGCTTCGTGAGCTCGCTCAGGATATACAGAGGCTTATGATTTTGGCCTATCCTGGTGAACAGTCAAGTCTTTCAGAGCAACTTGCTCGTGATGCGTTCTTGTCAGCATTGGCTGATCCAGAATTTGAGCTAAAAATTAGGGAGCGTGAACCTACTAATTTGGATGACCCACTCAGAATTGCTCAGAGGTATGAGGTTTTCAGTTTCAGTACGGCCGCGGGTGAACGTCAAGCGGCTGAGATTTATTCTGCTGACGAAAGTAGTTCGGAAACAACGAAAAGTGCAGTGCAAACAGAAGACGGAAAAAGGTATGTTGAGTTAAATGGTAGCTCAAAGCGTAGAGATTTGAAGAATGGTGATTCAGGCTGGAAAGAAGAAATTATTCAGCGACTGGCAGTGAAGCAACAATAATTCCGGCTTCCGTTGTTGAAGATGAGATCGTAAAGCCTTCTAATCACAAGTTGACGGCTGCGAATGGCACTGAGATTACAGTTCTTGGTGAAGTGACCCTTCCAATTAGTGTTGGAGATTATAGTGGTACTGTTTCTGGATTAGTGTCTGAACACGTAGGAGAAGTGAAGCTTGGTGTTGATTAGATGGAAGATAATGCAATCATTGGGAATTTCACCGTTCCAGGATTAAAATTGGACAAAAGTATTATGGATTGAAGCGTCATTCCAACGTTGGGTCTTGGTGCTGACGTGTTTTTCTGCAAACCGATGTGGTTATTCCTTCAAGATCGGAAGTTGATTTGCCAACTTCAGTAGTCATGCGCAGACTCTCCGACAAGATCAATCTGCACGATGCTGAATGGGGAACTGAACCAGGATCAGTGGTACCAGGTATTCATACCTCTCGTACACTTATTCCAGGGGATCGGTTGGTGAATATTCCCGTCCGAGTCATGAATGTGCGATCCGAAGATGTTATGAAAGCAGGGTCAAAAGTTGCGGATTTGCAGCCAGTAACTATATTAGGTAAAGTACATGAGACTGGGTCTAGAGGTCCCGAAGCCACAGCACTGAACGTAGAAGATTCAGGCGAGGGATTTTCACAGTTTATTCAGGAATTGATTGCCGGCGTCCATGATTCCTTGCCGGAGAGCACTCGCATCAGTTTGGCGGGTATTTTAAAGTCTCATGCAGATGTATTTAGTGAGTCTGAGAAAGATCTCGGGTTAACATATTTGGTTATGCATAACATAGACACTGCGGATGCAAAGCTTGTTAGGCAGCAACTCAGGCGCCATCCACCTGCACACAGAGATGCAATATCACAGCAAGTTGATGACTGTTTAAAACAGGGTGTTATCGAGCCAGCATCTAGTCCGCGGGCATCAAATTTGGTGCTTGTAAGGAAAAAAGATGGTTCGTACCGCTGTTGTGTTGATTATCATGCTCTGAATTCAGTTACCCGCAAAGACGCGTACCCATTGCCAAGAATAGATTCATGTCTGGATGCTTTGGCCTCTGCTAAGTGGTTTTCTACGTTTGATCTTCGGTCAGCGTACCACCATGTCAACGTTAACCCTGTGGATGCAGACAAGACGGCTTTCATTTGCCCAAAAGGAATGTTCAAATTCCGTAGAATGCCTTTTGGTTTGTGTAATGCCGGAGCGACGTTCCAACGCTTGATGGATATTGCAATATCCGGTCTTCATTTCCAAGTTTGTCTAGTGTATCTTGACGATATTATTGTCTTTTCTGAGACAGTAGAGCAGCATTTGGGAAAGGGTAGCAATAGTATGTTGCATTCAGCTGGATTGAAGTTGAAGCCACAGAAGTGTGCGTTATTCCAAAAATCAATCACTTTCTCAGTCATGTTGTTTCTGGATGTGGTATTGAGACTGATCTAGTTAAGACTGAGGTTGTCAAGGAATGGCCAGTACCGAAGACGATCCGTGATGTTCGTGCTTTCTTTGGACTTGCAGGTTACCACAGGCGTTTTGTTCCAAATTTTGCGTGTATAGCTGGTCCACTGCACGCGATGGTTGGAAAAGGCAAGAGACTTTCGTGGACTCCAAAGGCTCAGCAGTCCTTTGATCGACTTAAACTAGCATTAACATCACCTTCAGTTCTAGCAATGCCTACCGATGAGGGCGAGTTTGTTCTCGATACAGATGCGTCCGAATTTGCGATAGGAGCGGTGCTATCTCAAGTACAAGGAGGTCATGAGAGAGTTGTAGCATATGCGAGCAGGCGTCTGGATCAAAGAGAGATCAAGTATTGTGTTACTCGTAAAGAACTTTTGGCTGTTGTGCATTTTGTGCGACATTTCAGGCAGTATTTACTTGGCAGGCAGTTCAGAATACGTACTGATCATTCATCTCTTACTTGGTTGAGGCGTACACCTGATCCTGTAGGTCAGCAGGCAAGGTGGTTGGAAATTTCAGAAGAGTATAAATTTTCAATTGAACACCGTTCTGGAGTTAGGCACAAAAACGTTGATGCGATGGTGTTTGTCTAGGTGACACGTCTAGGTGTTTTCCCAAGAGTCGAGATTGTGCATGTCGTCACAGTCATGATTACGATGAAGAGGATACTGCAGAATCGCGGCATACAGAACAGAAATATTTGGCTAGTGTAGAGAATAAAGCGACTAGGCGAAGAACTGGTGAATCTGTTTCTGTAGACTATGACCGGATTTTGGACAGAGGTGTAATAACCGACAACGTCGGCGCGGCAGCCGATCAGCGCCTTAGAAATACATATTCACATAAGAGTCAAAGTGCCGAACTCGCTTCTGATAGTGATGATGGTGCAATGCGGGATGATGAATTTCGGCATAATGATCATGGCCGTGGTGCAAACGGAGAGTTAACTGTTTTTCAATGGTCGTTAGATGGCATTCGAAAGGCACAACGGGAAGATAAAGATATAAAACTTTTCATGGATTGGTTGCAACAGAGTAACGTTAAACCTCCATGGGAGACGGTAGCTCTATGTTCCATTGACGTTAAGACATTATGGGCTCAGTGGCCACGTCTTGCAGTCAAGGATGGACCGTGGAAACGCCGTTTTGAATCTGCAGACGGATTATCCGTATATTGGCAAGTAGTCTGGCCTTGTTCCATTCGAGGTGAATTCCTGCGTTTGGCACATGGTGGAATGAATGGGGGTCATTTTGGTCGTATGCATAATGTAGCAGCAATTCAGTCACAAGCTGAACATAGGAACATATCCAAATCAGATGACCATGACGGCCAATAGGCCGTCATGGTCATCTGATTTGGATATGTTCCTAAAACAGTGTGAACCTTGTGCTGGCTACCATCGTGGGAGTATTCCTCGCCGTCGTCGTCTTTGTTGGAGAGCCTTGGAGAGGGTTTCAGTTGATATCACGGGCCCTCATCCATGTTCTTCGCGACAAAACCAGTACATTTTAACGTGTGTTTGTCATTTTCTAAATGGGCAGAAGCCATACCTATTCATAACCACACTGCTTCTATTGTAGCACGTGCGTTGGTGGTAAATGTGTTTTCAAGGTTCGGTGCACCGAGGCAATTGTTGTCTGACCGTGGCCGGGAATTTGAAAGTGAACTTTTCTCAGAATTGATGAAATGGATGGAGATTGATAAGCTACGCA
>Ga0049107_10000568_pt1 | contig 11441 bp, 12 predicted proteins | sample WorMetilPIANOSA1_FD_61187 | JGI IMG/M metagenome (GOLD analysis project Ga0049107, IMG submission 61187) | Marine gutless worms symbiont microbial communities from Max Planck institute for Marine Microbiology, Germany - Olavius ilvae PIANOSA.1 | ecosystem: Host-associated > Annelida > Digestive...
TTCAGCCGGCGGAACGGCGTTCTCGAAGACAGTTACTGACGAACAGGAACGGCGTTCCGGCTGCATAAACTCCAACCGGAACGCCGTTCCGGTGCGTTCCGGCTCATTTACACCACTGATACCTACTCTAGACAGATGGTCGAAGCAGGATTCGAACCCCGGTCTTTCCGCTGTCCAAGCAAGTACTGTAACCGTTCGGCCACAGAGGCGGACTGTTATAACGGTGAATTTAAAAAAAAAATTCATATTCATATTCGTTTATTGACGAGAAATGCCAGAACGCACTTCGCATAATATGTGATACACAACGTTGAAAACAGTGCGAAGTAAGATAAAATAAAAATAGAATATCAAAAGCTGTCTTTGAATAGCAGTCTAGTTATAGGGGTAAAGTTAAATTATGAGTCCTGTTAATATGCGCTTTTATATAGCATCCTTGTAGAGGAGTATCACCGACTCCGTTTTAGTCGATCTAGGTATCTGTTCTTCTTGTGCCATTGGGAACAACGAACTGGTGGTAACCCGAAATTAGTAGGCATGTCAGAAAACCATTCGGTCGAAAGTGGGGTACCACCGAAAACGAGTTGTGGCGGCCAGGGGCGACACCTAGGCCCGACTCCGAATACGCCGAGTGTGATAAAGTTCTTTTCTGCTAAATGTCCCTTCTTCTCCGGGAGCACTCTGTCATGTGAACGAGATCGCAGATTGTAGGAAATGTCAAATTTTCCTCACTCTTTCGCGGCCCCTTGCAAGCTCTGCGCCCCCCTCCCTGCAACTGTGAGCCCCAAACACGCCACTGTCGGACAGCAACTCAGTATACTCAGCATACTCACCCTCATTAGTATTACACACCGCGTAGGCTGAATGAGCATAATGCCTCTCGGTGGACTACACTAATCTCAGATCGATTGTATGATTGTTCTGGAGACATAAGTGACACTTAACATGACGTTACTTGAGTCAAAGTAATACTTAAAGAATACAGTTAAGTGTTACTTAAGCATTGAGTAACGTTTGTGCAATCGGCCGAAACGCCTTTGGGCCGATTGCACAAACGTTACTCGTAATGCTTAAGTAACGCTTAACTGTATTCTTTAATACAGGGTTAAGTATTACGTACCGGTACTCCATTCTCCTATACAGAGTTTGATGTGACTATGACTTGAACAACCTTCATACAATCGACCTTAAGACTTGAAAGTGAGCAAAGGAGATACACTGTAGGCTTAAGAAGATCAGTCGAGAGCTGAGACTTCTTAGGCCTATGGGTTGAGCAGAGTGAAAGTGTATGAAATACATTTACCCTCTGTTAGTAGCTTATAACGTATATAGTATATACTATACAGTATGTAGGTCTACTGTATCGTAAATACTCGCACCTTCAGTGCTTCATTATTTCAGTGCTTTGACTCTGTCGCACCAGCAATCCACAAAGTTTTTTCTTTGGTCGTCGGGGGACACGGCCCGACCTGGAGTAATAAAATAGATCAATTAAACCGAAACTGAAAGTAGTTGTAGTACAGAGTGCAGCTGGGACACGACGTCACCATGCGTCCTGGTTGTTATTTGACTTTGTTGCTATTTATTTATTTACTGTGAATGCATGCCAGTATTTTTTATGCGGCTAATGCGCGACTCAGGAACCACGCCTGTGTCTCCGTCGGCCTCGCTTTGCTCCAAGATTCAGAATAAGTGCCTGGATTTTTTAAAGGCTGTACGATGCGCGGGAGGGGTATCTGTCTGTGCGTCTGGCATATTTGGTGTCATGATTTTGCGAAATTTTTAATCCTCAAGTCGAGTGGCTCAGTACGGCGTTTTACAACTAGTTGTTACGGTTGTGGGGTATCCTTGCAATCCAGATAAGTTCGTTGGCTTGCCGCAAATATTCAACGGGAAACCTGGCCGGCATCCAGAAATAGGCTATGCAGCCCATGTGCGTTGCTGTAGGGCGAAACAGCTAAGTTACGAGCTGGCGTTCAATCTGACGTCGTATCTACATCGCGAGCAGGACTATGTGCCGTGGGCGGCGTTCTTTGACGTTGTCGGATTCATCGCCGGAATGCTATCCACCAGTGACGCCTACGGGCCGTTACAGGTAACTCGTGGTTCAGGGTCGGAACCTAATCACCGGATTCATGCAGCCACGGTTCACGTGTCTCTGGGCCTATATTTTTTCCAGTCGGGTCAAGAGTCAAAAGTCTTGACGCCGTTCCAAGCCCGTAGTCGTGATGTATCGTAATACATGAAATTTTATTATATATTTTTACAGCTGTCCATTGAGTTGGACAAAATTGTATAGTTTACCATTACCTTACCCTACCTTACCTTACCTTACGGGGAAGACGTTTTACCGCCTAGCGCTGAGGCCTCTAACGGGCCCAATGCGCCCCCCCCCCCGAATTAACCGTAAGGTTACAAAATCCCCATGTGCAGTACACACACATGGGTCCATACCAACACTTGGAACCATCCCCTCCTAAGTGAGGGCCTACTCACTTGGACCTACCACTAACATGCACTCTTCGTATCTCCAAGAGAATATCAGCTCGAAAGCACATAAGCACATCCATCCTGGTCTCCATGACCAGCAAGACTCCAAACCAGGAAAATCCAGGAGACCCATCTCCGATTCAAGCATAAAGCCACAAAATCCCCCAAGTGCAACACTGACCTGGGTCCACTCCAAAATTGGAATCACATCGACCTAGTTACAGTGATCAGCAAACTGCATCAGGGTGCCTTCTCCAAGCACAACCTGTATATTGTGATGAGGAGGTATTTGGGATTCGGTAGAAATTTGGGGACTTATTTCCTGACTAGTTCTGAATGTAGCGGTTGTTTCCGGTGTATCGGCAGTTAAGTGTTGACTAGCGGTATCCGTAGTAGATGGTCTAGCGGCTCCCAAACCTCCCTCACAGGTTGTTGGCATGGAAACCTGTATTTCCTGTTCCGGTTGCGTTTTCATTTCCGGTTCGAACTGTGTTTCCGGAATTACGCTTATTCCTCGGCCTTCCCGTGCGCGTGACCTAGTGACCATAGCGGAGGTCGGTTCCGCTCGACTTACCTCGCTCGAACGTGTCACTACGGGTGCTGGATCGGTTTTCCGGGCCGCTAGGGCGAAACCTAACTCGCTCGGCAGATCGCTGCGACCCTCCTTATCTGACGGTGTGGTTTCCATGACCTTCTATCCGAAATATGCGATTTACGGTTAGAAAATGCCGTATAACTCTGGTACCGATTTACTCTAAGGCAAATTCAATATTTACCACAATACAATGCTGAGAACAGCAGTATTACCAACCAGTTGGCGTAGCAACTGAAGAAAGCAAAGCTTTTTCTTGATATCTTCTTGCACAATGCTCATCAGCGATCAGCAATGTCAGCTCGAGCGCGGTCCGAATGCACTCTGCGTAGAGAACTTCCACGCCGCGATAACATTCGCGACTCAAACGACGTCGCGTCGATTTCACGAAGGATATCGCAAAATCCTTCTATCGATGCGAATCGCGTCTAACGTTCAAAATGTCTAACGCGACGCTGTCCAAGCACTCTATACGACGAAAATGATGACTTTTCACTTTCGCGAAAATAATCCGCGTCGTACGATGAATCTGATGTTAACAAACGATTCTCGCGTCGATTGTGTACTGTTTTGCCGTTGAGATCGTGTCTCTACGACGCTTCTATCTCAAGATATCGACGATCGAAGTTTCAACGTTGTAACATAGCTTGACAACTTCACTCAACTACAACTGTAGATGAATGCGAACAATATGCCTGAAGGGCACTCGTATAGTGTTTGGTTATGCCGGATGGGGCAGGGGGCCTATTGAGGTCAGATTTCAAATGGCTATATCTCGAAAACGGTTAGAGATAACCTTATCATTATGGTACACTTTCGACTTAATCGGGTACGCGCTATCGATTGGAATAGGTTTCAGAGCTCTAGGACAACGTACAAGCGAGCTAGCGGGTCATGGTCGGAATTTGGACCACGGACAACGGAAAGGATTGGAAATGATGGGTTTCCGTACCAAAGGACATTTGACGAGGTTTCAAATCCCTAGGTGCAGAAATGAGCATAGTAGCTGTCGAATTGTAGGTCAGTAGTATCCTTACGTGACTTTTTTTTAAACTAATCAGTTATCCTGTTTCATACGAAGTCGTCAGGGTGTTACAAGCGTGTTTTAGGGATGTTTTTTGGAACGTGCTTGAACAGAACGATATTTGACAGACTGAGAAAGACAAGAGACATAGTTTAATGAAATGAAGTGCTTGCAAATGGCTTGATTTGGAATATTTCGTGGATGAAGAAGTTCGTAACTCTTCTTCGTTTGCATGGAAGGAAACTTCTTTTTGGCTTCCATCAGATGACGTGACAATGGACGTCGACATACGTGGTAAGTTGTAGACGTTGAATCATCTCGGACGATGAAATTTATTGTTGTTAATTGGTGGTACTGCAGAGGTACAGAAAACGTGGTTTCTGCTCCCTTACAATATTGACAGCATTACTTTGTAACCAAGGGTGCCTTCTCCAAGCACACCCTGTATATTGACAGCATGCACAAGTTACCCATTAAAAAAATCTTTTTCTGGGGGAGAAGACTACGCGACACCCTCCTGTCGTCAGCTGGGCCGAGCAGGAATCCTGTCGTCAGTCCAAACCGAGCACACTAGTCAACTCCCAACCACAGACCCCTAATGGTATATTTTGTCCAAGATGCCTTGCGCTAACACATCTTGAACTGGACCGCAAGTCGCCAAGTCACTCGTGACCCCTTGTGCCAACAAGCCACGAGGACGGTCCCCGGAAATTTTAGTACCCCCATAAAGCCGGGTTCTGAGGGCCACACCGATCCCTGTCTCCTGCGGGATCTAGATACTTACCCAGCGCATGAACCAGGAGACCAGCAGGGCTGATCCCCAGGCTGGGACCCACCCACCCCACACCAACAGGGCACCCCAAACCCCAAGTGGGGGAAAGCCGAGCACAACCTCCTAAACTTGGTCGGGTCGACGATCTCATCCACTTTTCGCAAACGAGTAGTAATGTGATGAGAAACTGGTGTCGACCCGTTGCCCAGCACTCGCCATCTTGGAGGCGTTAGGTATATGATTTTGAGGGCCGATTGTATAGTTTTTATTACACTAAAATATAACTGTTACTTTATGCGTCCTGAGATTCAGTTCTATAACGCTGATGAATTTCCGGATACAACCTGGTGTAAATGTTTAAATATGGTGACTGACATAACAAGAAAGTTAGCTACCGCAAACAGATCGCGCGTCAGCATTCATGGTCGACCCTCTAAAAAATTTCCTCGCATCTAGTTCGATCACCATGCAAAATTTGTTTTTCATTTCTCATACTGTGTGCGCACATGTATTGGGTACCAAAAATTTGGTGACGCTGGGCCCCGCCCCCTTGGTGTGGGAGCGTGGGTGATACCTTAGAAACACGCTCATGTCCTGTCTTGTGTTACCATACCAAATTTCGTCGGTGTAGGTGAAACCGTTTGGCCGTAATTACGGAAATCCTCCGGAAAATTTTGACCCTTTGTGTACCGCCTGACAAGTTCACTCAGGGTCATTGGAACAGACACGGATCAATCGGTTGCGTATGACTTCCTATTAGTGCTCCATACTCCATAGTAACCACGGGCCTATCTCGTACCATTTGCGAGAAAAATGGCGATTTTTGTCGAAAATCTAAATTTTCCCCACCCCGTTATATTTACCCCCCGCTGAGGGAGTTTCCCTTGGAATTTTGTAACGGCGGTAACGCACAAAAACTTAGTCATGCTCCTACCAGACGGTGGAACGAGTTTTTTTTATTATGTGCATTCGTTTAGATATAATATCCAGAGTGTGACGGACACACAGACAGACGGACAGACAGATTTGGCATAACAATATCGCGTTGTGCATGCATAGGCATGCTGACGCGCGATAATAAAATGGCATTCAGTTTCATCTCCCGAATCTCCTGAACATTTTGGTGAAAACCATTTCACTCTTTCTTGAATTGTGGCACGTTAAAAAAGTGTTCTACTTTTTTGGACCACCCTGTACGTGTATATGTGTCAAAGTAAAAGTGAAAAGTATTGTGTTTAGAAAACAATGTTATTGTTTTGCTGCTGCAGAAATACGTGTATGAACTGGTTGCACCACAGTACAGGCGAGTTGGAACATCAGAGCAAGGAGACTTATTGGACAGGTGAGCTGCACAAGAAATTTGGTGGGTCGGATAAAAGGTTTGGAGAAGGAGGCGTTAGATTTGAAATATCCGGAAACGGAGAAATAGCTTTACACTGCAAATACTCGAATACAAACGGCCGTTAATCGTCGTCGCAACAGCGGTTATTTATGTTCACTTGCTTGTTTATTTTGGCCAGAAACTTGCGGTCATCGATACTGTCGAGCGCTTGTGAGGTCGGAGTGCCGGATGCCGTGGCTTGGGCCAGACGGAAGTTCACATCATGGATTGAGCACGACACCGCGTTTGTACCTTATCTTATATCGTACTCCACGACGTCAGCTTTCAGTTGTATTGTGGGGAGGGGGGGGGCAAAATACGTGAGGCCATATATCTTCACATTTTCAAAATGCCTAAAAACCAATTTAGCAGTGTAGTAGTGGTAGTAGTAGTTGTTGTTGTAGTTGAAGTAATGGTAGTGACTATAGTTTTCACTGTAGTTTTGTTTTCGTAGGCCGTCTCCAAAAGATTTCATTAGATACCTTTACATATAGACTTTATTTCGCAACACAGTGCAGCAAAGACAGAAACACACACACAAACGACACACTTAGTAAAAATTGAAAAGTAAGAAAAATACGAAATTAAAATTTAAAAAAAATGAAAGCTAAAACACACTAAAAATTATCTAATAGCCGATATCAGAGTTCGTTGACTTCACTTTGCGGGACCACCGAATAATCGAGGTAAACCTGGTGAACGTTCAGTAAATCGGTTTGCTTATATGACGTAATGACGATGACGATAGCGATGCAGTGGTTAAAATGGTCATGTGATGATGTGAAGCAGGGGGGGGGGCTCACCTGGCGAAGCCAGGTTGGAGCAAACCCCATACCCATTCCACACCCAACTAATTTGGTGTTATTTGGGCATAAAATAACACTTTATAGATTCAATCAGGGGGGCTCAAACTATTGCAGGGGGCTCAAATCGGAGCAGGGGGCTGAGCCCCCTGGCCTCCCTCACTTTAACCACTGTCTAAGCGATGACGATAATACTATTACTACTAATAATAATAATACCCATTTCTATAGCGCCATGGTGTTCTCGGATAATCGCTTGTTGCAAAATAAGTTAACAACGGTCGGTGATGCTGTGTTTACAACTTCGTTACGTGTGTGTTTTACGCAGTATTCCTGCGGACTACGCGGAAGTGGTCTATTCGACCGGTATCAGGTACGGCGGAGAGCGCGAGTGGGACTTCGTCTGGAACCGAACGCAGACGACGAACGTCGTGTCAGAGGCCGAGATCATGATGACGTCACTCGGACGCACGCAGCATCCCTGGCTCATGTGGAGGTACCAACACGTGTACTTTACTTACTGTATACCACACGGAGAGTCATAATTGCCGGACCCCCTAGCGCCAAATGGCAAAACTTCGGCAAACGTGGACCAATTTTCGTAATTTTTTTTCACTGTTAAATTCAAGAAGAATCTGCGGAGGAAGCCGGAATTAAAACTATCACCTCGCCTCAAACCTGTTGCCACACTACCTTGTGAAATGTAAATGGTCAACTATACAGTCTTACAGCACAGTTAATTCAGTTCAGAGTGATGAAAAATGTTTACTTGTGGTAAAAATTGTTCACGAGAGATGCTATTTCTTTGTTTTTTTTCTACACAGATTAATTTACGTCACGTGTTTAAAATGACCGCCTTTGGCATATATGGATGTTTTGAATCGTGAATGCCACTGGTCAATGGATGCATCAATTGTGCGTTGTTCAATGCCAAACGTTTATCTTCATAACTGAAAGGATTCAGTAATGCAACAAACAAAATATTGCAATGATGTCATAATGATGTCAGTATTAGGAATAAAAAAATAAAAAAATAAAAACTCATGACTGGCTGACATAAAACATATTATTGTCGCTAATATGAATGTACTGCTATATAGTTGACCACTTACGTTTCGCAAGGTAGTGCGGCAACAGATTTGAGGGGAGGTGGCAGTTTTAAATCCACATTCCGACACAGATTCTTTCTGAATATTTAACAATGAAAAATTACGAAAATTGGTCAACATTTGCCGAAGTTTTGCCATTTGGCGCTAGGGGGTCCGGTAATTATGACTCACACTGTACAATGCAATATTACGTGATGACTCCCAGGTTTTATTTAACCGACCTATTTTAAGAGATTACTCCAGGTAATAATCCAGATCATAGGCCGGGTCCCCAGTAGGCCTTCCAAAAACCTTTGGGGATTGCTGGTGCGAGATACTTTGCAGGCCAGATACCCTTCCTGTGACCCCGCCATCAGTGTCAAAGCATTGAAGGAGTAGTGCACAGTGCAATACAATGTATCAAACGTGCGTGCCAGCAAGAAAGTTGTACAATGATAAAACATTGTATATAATTTAGTGCGTGCCGCACATGTACAGTGGCGGATCCAGAAAATTGGTTAGGGGTACATGTCAAGGGGGCTCAGCGCCAAAGGCATCGAGGAGGTGAGCTTCCCCAGCGGGGTCCGGGGCAGAGCTCCGACAACAAACGGCTTTGTTACATTTTGAGCATCACAGATTCAGGAAATACGAGGTCATGGATTATTATTCTAGATAGCCTAGGCTTATAGCATATTATTATGCCGCGCCCCTAATAGGTGGGGGCATTAAACAATGCTTTTGTCTGACGTCTGTCTGTCTGACATCTGTCGGTCGCGTACATCGGGCCTAACTGGAGAACAGAGAGGCCTAGCTAGGAAGACTAAAATTGGCACAGAGGTAGCCCACGTCACACATGACTCGGACACCACTTTCAAGGTCAAAAGGTCCAAGGTCAAGGTCACCAGGCCGCTTTACTCAGCTCGGCCTTAACGCGTAAGGCGGCTGCAGCGGTCAGCGTGGGAACGTATTCGGCGTGGGAAAATACTGCTACGTTGCGTCTGTTCGCGGTGCGCGAGGCGCTTGGGTTCCCACGGGGGAGGGGCGGGGGCATATTGTGCCGCCACGCGCACAGCTTGTTCAATATGTTAAAGAATTTTTTTCCAAAAATGAAATATTTAGGGATTTATGTTGTTGCAGTTTAAATGGAGTTTCACTGAATGCTGTGCCAGCTATCTTGGATGGTCTGACTTGTGCCACAGCGTTCTGAATAACCCACATCCAAAAAAGTCAGAAACAATGAAATATCGATGCCACATTATCATATGTAACAAGCTGTAGGCGGGCGGCCGCCACAATACGCCCCCGCCCCTCTCTTCCCTCTTTGGGCGCCGAAGCGCCTCGCGCCGCAGAGCCGACCGCACCTGCAGAGTGCAGACCGCAACGTAGCAGTAGGTTACCACGGCCAATACGTTCCCACGCCCACTGCTGCAGCTGCCTGATGCGTTTACGCTGCGATGAGTATAGCGGCCTGGTGACCTTGACCTTTTGACCTTGAAAGTGGTGTCCGAGTCACTCACGTGTGATGTGGGCTACCTCTGTGCCAATTTTAGTCTTCCTAGGCCACTCTGTTCTCGACTTAGGCCCGATGTACGCGACAGATGTCAGACAGACAGACGTCAGACAGCATCATCGCTTAATGCCCCGCCTATTAGGGGCGGGGGCATAACAACAGTACCGGTAACACAAATTACACTGCAATCAATTTCAACGATGTACAAAATCATACTGAACAAGCTGTAGGCGAGAGGCCGCCACGATATGCCCCCGCCCCTGTACGCTGCGGGTTAGGGGTAAATGTCAAGGGGGCTCAGCGTGCAGGATATGGGACTGGGATCCCAGGACTGGGATATACCCAGCCCATACACGCCTTACGCCTGGCTTGCGGCGCCCTGCGCGCCTTGCTTCCAGTAGCTGTGGGCGCCATGAATATTCACGATGTACTCGACAGACGTCGTCAGACGTCAGACAGACGTCAGACAGCATCATTGCTTAATGCCCCGCCTAGGGGGCGAGGGCATAACAATCACTGACAGGGCCAAGGGGAAGGTAGATGCATGTACCCCCTGGATCCGCGCCTGCACATGCAGCTTTAGCAACGTTTGTGATAAGGTGAATATGAATGTGAAAGGTACGTGAGAATGTCGCTGGATGCGTCCAAGACACGCACTCAAGACGTTCGCAACTTGTACCGCTTCTACACGTCGACAGGTCTCGGACGCATGATCACGCTGCAGTTTCTACTGACTAACTGGGTCGAAATCAATAGCAGGTACAAAAATATCCGTATCATCCACAATTGTTCGCGGATCATTTTTTGTTTAAAAATCACACACACACATAATCATATATGTTACTTTGCACTGGCGATTATTATGCGGTCCTCTCTAGGCTTTCTTTAGGGATCCATGTTACGGAACGGTGCTGTCCGTCCGTCCGTCCGTCCCACTCGCGCCAATAAGTCCAGAACGGAAGCTCGTATAAACTTCAAATCTGGAAGAAATATTCGCAGTTGCATATGCTACTGACGGCGTCATTAACGAGCAGAAAGGTCAAAGGTCAAGGCCATTGCTGAAATTTAAAAAAATAAAGACATGTTTTGTGGAAAAATAAAAGAACATAAAAACGATCTCTACAACTATGGAGCAAGCTATAGCGAATATTTGGAAATGTGGACATCTGGACACACACGCACGCATACACACTTGAAATACTGGGTAATATGGGCTCTGCACGGTGGGTGGGCGCAGGTTCGGAGCGGATCTGTTTCTGCTGCGTGACGTCATCACGGCGACGACCATCTACGTCAACACGGAGCATGACTACAGCCTACTGGAGCGCGTCTACCGCGAGTCGCCAGCCTCCGGGGCCGCAAGGAAGACTGCCATCAACTCACTCGCACTTGTCCGGTATTGTACCCCAATGGACCGCTCTCTGATGCCCACCCAAATGCCCATCCGCCCTTCCGTCAGTTTCTTTCACAAGTACAAGTGATGGAAATACTCTTTCCAATCATCCTGTAATGTTTCAACTTTCAACCACGGGCCTGTTAAAGTCGTTGCATATAGCATCTGTTTCCCAGTATATTTAATCAGTTTCCCTGTTTATTACCTTGCGTTACCGGTGTTTGTCTAATGCTGTACGTAACTGACAGTGATGGGCAGTAGTTAGTTGAAAAGTAGTTTAACTACAGTAGTTAACTACTGCCTAAAAAGTAGTTATAACTACTAGTTAACTAACTGACAAAAAAAGTAGTTAGTAACTACTAGTTATTAACTACCTCATACTAACTAC
>Ga0049107_10000569_pt1 | contig 11440 bp, 8 predicted proteins | sample WorMetilPIANOSA1_FD_61187 | JGI IMG/M metagenome (GOLD analysis project Ga0049107, IMG submission 61187) | Marine gutless worms symbiont microbial communities from Max Planck institute for Marine Microbiology, Germany - Olavius ilvae PIANOSA.1 | ecosystem: Host-associated > Annelida > Digestive...
CGGACATTGTGTCACAGAAATAAAAATTTATGTTTTAAATTTTAGATTAACTAAAACATTTACAAGAAGCAGTAATACTTATGTATGTCATATGACAAATTTAATCCCGGCAAGAAATGCCAAATTTTGGAAGGAGTGGGTGCCTGTTGTACGACATATCAATATTACAAAAATTAATGAGGTACATTTTTGTGCGTATTAAGGTATTCCGTAACAGACGTGAATTAAATATAACTTTTGAAAAAATCCTATATGTCATATAAATGAAAAAGTCTTTCCTCTGGAATTTCAATATGGCCACAGCGTTTCGAAATGTTTTTACGTTTGGGAGTAGAATATGTTCGAAAAACTTATGACATTTTTTTTGCCGTTTTGATATAAAAACGGCTATGACAGACACCCAGCCTCCTAGACATTCACCCAGTGATATTGCCGTAAAAAGTAAGGGCTATACTATACATATATGCGTAGCGCAATGATAATACCTACGTGTGTAGTACAAATATACTCGTGAAATATACCCACTTGCTCTGTTACAGGTTCAATCTATTGTCGAGAAAGATCATGAGCCCGGGACGTCGGGACATTCCAAGTCTCAGGCTGTAAGCTGTTTAATAATTTCTTCAAAGTATTAAATATTCGTAGCTGCTATGGATTGTGTGATACACGTGTAATGCAGTATTTACATAACAAATTTACGTTAAACGTCGAGTGAAATAATTTTTATAATCATTTTACAACACAAACGAGATGTTATATTCCTATTTTTATTTTCTTCACACTCGTTCTTTATATATCTTTACATTGCTGTTTGTGCTACACACTTTTGGTGCCTGAGCTATAAGTGTGGCGGGGCACATGCCCCCCGCCAATTTTCTGACAGTTTGGGTAAGGAAACACAAGACATTTTATACGTCACCTGTAAAAAAAATGTGAAGGATTAATTGAAATAAGAAATATTCATGAACGGAAATCTTTAGTGTGTCATCCATTAGCTACGGACACACAGCATTGCACTCATCAAGTAAGTTGTCGGTCGCATTTTGTTTTATGCCGGCCCATATAGGAATTAGACACTGGAATTTCAGTTCGTTGACTATGTTCATTGCAGTTCGGTTGAATATAACTCTATATTTTATACTGTACTGCTTTCAGCTTTGCATCAGTCGATTATATGGCCTAAAATACTTAAATACTATTCAAAATTAAAGAAAGAACTCTGTTTTGTTGCAGAACAAGACATTTGTTTTTCACAAGTTAGGTTAATCAAAATATTTACATTAACCGAAAACACCTTTGTCAGTTATGTATGAAAATTATTACAAATAACAAATGCCAAATTTTGCAATAAGTGAGTGCGTTATGTACGATGTAGTAATGTTACAGACATACATAAGGTCCATTTTATTGCGTCTTACGGTGTTCCCAAACCGGCCGTGAATTCAAATTAATATTCGAAAGGTCAATAAATTTCCAACAAATGAAGAGGTCTTTCCACTACAATTTCATTCAGGCGCAACGTTCCGAAATGTTTGTATGATGGGGAATACAGTTTGCACGAAAAACTTTTAAGAAAATTTTTGTCGCATTGATACAATATACGGGCTACGACATACACTCACGCTCCCAGCCATTCACCCAGCAATATTGCCGCAAGAAATACCTGCTATAGATATATGCGTCGCGCAAAGATAATATCTAAACGTGTAGTACATATATACTCCGGACGTATACGCACTTGATTTGTTACAGGTGGAGACCGATGGGAACAAGTCCGAATTATCGGGAACAAACGAAGCACAGGATGTAAGCTGTTTAATACGTTCATTGAAGTAATAAATGTCGGTAATTGGTAAACACAGTCTGGTTTATATTTAGCTAAGCGTTGGTGTTTTTTGTATCTGTATTCCTTCAATTAACTTCTTAGTCATCATACATTGTGTTTACCTAAGAAGTTGCGTCATCGGCTAGACATCTTTTGGTAGTGATGTAAATGAAGTACTTTACGTCCTAGAGTTTTTGGATACCTTCACAATAGCGTGGGTTTGGAACTTAAGAAGTAGTTATATTTCGCTTGGGTCGTTGTAAAGAAAAGGAACGAGGGTTAAGTGACATTATATAACTGGCTCCCCATTACTGAATTTGAGGAGTACATCAATGCTCATGGCCTCATCCCGTCTCCGAAATGACCTATACTGTATAGAGTGGATCTTTAAATTCTAGTATACGGTTTCACAGAAAACTATATCAACGTTGGGTGAAATTTATATTTAAGACACTTTTAAAATGTCTATTGCTTCCAAACACCACGCAAGAGATGCACGTGTGACTATAGACTATTCGTAAGACATATGCGAGTTGTGTAATGCTTAAATAGATTCTGTTGTATTGCATTATACATTCTGATGGTATAACTGTCTGTGATTGAGTCAGTAAATTCAATATCGTTTGTTGGAGTTAAATTTCACGAAATATAAAAGTGAACAATTCATATTCTACTAGTAATTTGAATGGTATTACGTATAGGTTAAGGCATGATTTGTTAACACTCGTCTACAAAAGTGCGCCAGACAGCCACATCTATACGCGAACCGACGTGTGGGTTGAGACTAGAAGTGAGACAAACTGACCGAGAATCAGACGTGGCGACGGCAGAAGGCACGAGAGATGACGATCGCTGAATGGCCTGAGACCGAAGGTTGAAAGCCAGTCGGCTATCGGCAACCCCCGCGCCTTCGGCCGTCGCCACTACTGATTTCGAGCTTAGTTTGTCTCGGTTCCAGTCGACACCCGGTCGGCGAGCGTATAGCTAGCTCTGCGGCTGTCTGATGAACTGTTCTCGACGAGTTGTAGGAAAGAATCTCTTAACCTACCTAGTTAACTATACCGTCGTATGCCTAATAGTGGCCGATGATTGCAGTGAGATTGGTGACGGCGAAGTGTTTTGCGCGACGCAGTTAGTTGAATAACTAAACATATATCGCGTGAACAAGGATGTCTAAACGGAACAGAGCCGTAAAAATTGTTTAACAACCAATATGAACAGTAATATTTGGTGAAACGCAGTTTCCTTTTGCATGCACAAAGGGGACGAGGGGTTCCTTTGCGGTAGCTGAGCTTGTTACTGAGGTACATAGTTCACGAATTTGCTCGGAAGTATCATTACTCTAATGCAACCTGGACCAAAATTCGATAGTACTTAATTTCCGGTTTTTCTCACAAAAGTGCAACAATCTCAGACGGCGCAAAACGAAGCAGTCGTGCCTTTTGTGCATGCAATAAAAAGCACGCGTTACACAAACATTTATTGTTCAGGTTAGTTGACAAAGTGTTTTTTTGGCGGTTCTGTTCCGTTTAGAGTGCCTTGTTCACGCGGTATGTATTTAGTCTGTACACGAGTCGCAGTGTAGCCGAGTCAGTCTCTCAAACCTCGCTCGCCCGTGCTTGCAGTGCACTCTGGAGACGTCGCAGTGCACTATGGTCTATGAGAGTGCACTGTGATGTCACCAAAGTGCACTAGAGACAGCGACGAGCGAGATGTGATGCACTGGCTGGGCGACACTCTGTCTGGTTATTGCACCTGTCTTTGGCCCGGGCAAAGACGGCGTCGTTAAAGAATCGGAAATTAGTGTGTTAAATTATTTACGCTATACATTATTAGTTTATTGTGGTGTAATAGATGTATGAATTATGAATTATTTTACACCAATTTTTGTAGATTTATGTACTCTGAAAGACAACAACACGTGTTTAAACATTTACTTGTTAATAATTTTTGCATGATTCATCTGATCTTGCACAATGTCACCTATTGACCATAACTGCTTTATACGCCTATAGCGGTTGTAGTCCAGTTTCGCGTGCAAAAAGCGTAACTGAAGTGTAAAATACACCATCAGGAATGCACCAAAAATGACCATATTCATAACGAAATTCAATTATTGTTCTACTGCAGTGTACGAACCTACGCCAGGCCTATCTCCCAGTTACAACTCCTCCCCATACGCCACTCACCTCGGCGCCGAAATGGCCTCAATCCTGGTGCGTACGGCAATCGACCTGGGCGCCTATGGCGACACGTCCTCCGCTTCGGCTCATCGATTCTAGAGCGTTCTGCCCCAGCATTCCCGTTCTTTTTAATTTACGACTATAATACTGGCTAACCACGATTTTTCTACTATACAAGTAAGAAGTAACTGAACGTTATCCATATAGCTAAATAGAGATACTTATATGTTTATGTTGTGAAACAGACATACTACGTTGCCGATGAAGACATGGAGCAGGAGTTTGAAGAAAATTAAGTCAGTACTGAAATTGTAACATTAAATTACAAATATTACTAACATATTATTATGAAATTAAGTTTAAGAAATACGTTCACTGCTTCAAAAGTGCAACTATTATTTCAGGTTGACGGCTGCTTTCATGCGGATTTCGTTGGTGATTAATTCTGTTCTCAGTTTAAGAATACTTTCACGTGTAATAATACTCAGAAAGCCGAAGCGTTAAGAAATGAATTTGAATAAGCTTATGACAGCTATTGTGGACTAGCAATATCACGTGTCCATCGGTTTGACAATGAACTCATGAGCACTATTATAGGCAACATTAAACTAGTTAAAGCTCCTGATATTATCGGTCTGTGTGCACTGCAGAGCACTTATACTTTTGTCTTCCGTCAAATTTCGCTTCTGCTAACGAAGCTGTATAAATTCATGATGTTGTACTCGTACTTACCGGCTGGTTTTAAATATAACTACATTGTTCCGATCCCTAAACTCATAGAATGTCATAGGTAATCATTAACCCGCAACGATTTAAGGGACATCGCTATAAGGCATATCCTATCGCAGAATTGCGAACATTGTGTACTCGACAGATTTAGTTCGTTCTTTGAAACTTCAGACAACCAACTAGGTTTCAAGAAAGCAGTCGTTATCCAATCAGTGCGAAATGTTATCGATAGATACATTCATGTCTGTAGTACCTCTAACATTTGTGCCATTGACCTTTCCAATGCTTTCAACAAAGTCAACCAACATGCTTTATTCTTGAAATTGATGACAAGATTTATAACCAATCACATATTAGACCTATTGGTATCCTGGATATCGCGTTGCTATTCATTTATAAATTGGCATCAAGCATGGTCCCAAAAGTTTAGCGCAGATTTCGGAGCGCGGCAAGGTTCTATACTGTCTCCATATTTCTTTGCCGTCTATATGGATGATTTAACAAAAGTGTATCAGTACAAGCGTGTTCTGCATAATGTAATATACGCGGACGACATTTTGTTCTTAGCGTCATCTGTTAATGAACTACAACACTTGCTAACAAATAGGGCATTTAATCGAAAAATTTTCATTAATTCATTAATCGAGTAAGGTGTCGATTAATTAATCAATAAATTGATTAATGCTTAATCCGATTAATGCTTATTCATTATACCGATTAATGCCGTTAATGAATTATGTTAACTCAATTAAAAGGCTAAAACGAAGAAGAATTTAATAAGCGGATTCAGTAAGCATCTATATACTGTGTGTCTTACTTTTACATTTTGACAGTAGGTACATTAGTGTAACATATAACTGTAACACCAATAGTTAGGTGTAAAAGAAAGAAAAAAAATTAAAAACTCCAACTACAGCAGCCAGTCATGATATTGCACTGCAGTCTTGCAAATTGAAAAGAACTTGCAACCTAAATTCAATTACCTACCGGAACCCAAAAAATTGTCAAAACAGCCAGTAACGAAGTCAGTTGTGAACACTGACCTGCATAATCTAAGTATAATGTCAATCATAAGTCAGTGGTTGTGCTCACTGAATTCTGTGTTTAACATAGTGTTCAGTGACTGTGATGCATAGCCAAAGAAGTTCTAAAGATGCGCAAAGTTATGAAATAATATATGAAATGATATATTTAGTAATACCGAAAATTGTTGATTAATTAGACAAGCGATTAATGAGATTAATCGTTAACGATTGATCGATTAACGATTAACACCTGCGTTTAATGATTAATTGAGCGGCCGTATTTAATCGTTAACTAGGAATAATCATTTAATGATTAAATGCCCTACTGACAATGTGTGAGGCTGAACTGAGCTCTATTGAGATGAAGATAACTGTAAGCAAATCCTGTTGTTTACGAATTGGGCCAAAGTCTATCGTCCCATGTGCTACCGTATCCGCTTAATCCGGTGACTCACTACCGTGGGCAGACGAATATTACATCTTGTTGTGGCTATGAAGCGGTTTCGGGTGGTTAAAAGCTCACTTAGCTATGTAAAATAGGGTTTTTATGGGTCTGCGGATGGTATTTTTTGGAAAGTTGAACCTATTGCATCCGAGGAAGTGATATTACAAGTATTAATTAGTAACTGTATTCGTATTTTACTTTACGGTTTAGAAGCCTGTCAGCCTTTGAAATCAGAATTGTCGTCATTAGATTTTGTCATTAATCGATTTTTTTTTTGAAAACGTTTAACACTAATAACAAGCATATTGTTATGAAGTGCAAGATGTATTTTAAATTTGATATGCCAAGTACCTTGTGGTCCAAACGTGTAAGAACCTTAAATATAAAGTTCTCCGCCAGCAATGTTCTGTAAAAAGGACTGGATGCCTTGCGCAGCTCACGTGATTTTGCTATGCTTAGTTTAGTTGCTTTCCTTCGCACTGCTGTAATTTATTTACTTCTCTCATTTTCGCTGCCGATTCGGTGAATAAAAATGTATATATATTTCGGCTACAGTCATGTCATAAATTAATATGTGTGAAAGGCACAACGTATATGAGTCAGATAATGTTGAAAAGAAAAAAGAATACTTTTTTACGAATTATTTTCATAGAATCTAATAATAAAAATTAAATAGCAGACACCTACATGACGTCTCGAAGTAATGCATTTCTGGTAAAGTACATGTAATTTACAAAACGGCCAATCCATATTCACTGGAATATTAGGAATTACAACAAAGCCATAAAAAAAATTCCAATTTATCATACAATTATTACGGCGTATATAATTGTTTATAAAGCCCGATTAATTTTAGAATTCGCAAACGAATATTTTCCATTGTCCTATATTCATAATTTTGAAAAATGACGACAATTTGATTTTCGGCTCAAAAACTGGATAAATTCCAATGTTATTATACTAACTGAATCGTATGAAGCTGTAGTGTTGAGTGAACAAAATTGTAACGCTTTACGCCATATAATTATGTTTGTTGTTAATTATGGAAAGTCGCTCGCAAATTAGTGTTAAAAAAATTATAAATCGGTCAACAATAACAATTTACGATATTTTCGGCTACATTTTGATCCAAATAATTTACACAAATTTGGAATACATAGTCAACTAATTAACGTAATAAGAATAATACAAATATTTGTCAATCAGTTGAGAGGTTAAAGGCGTTTGAGACCTATAGCGCGAAAAGAGTCTGCACATTTTCTACTCGGTCAGGTATAATTATTTGTTTGAGGATCTTAATGATAGTAATAATTTGAGACCATTTCGCAAATGTTCCATATGGACGGCGTATTTCCTGAAGAGCTGTAGTTGCTTTTTCATTCTTTTTGAAACATATTGTAAATGTATAACATTTATTTTAAGGATAATGCACCTAGAATTTGCATGAGATTGTCAAATCTTTTATAAGAATTACATGGCTATTTGTTTTCTAACGCTGTTTTGTATGTTTATCCTGCTACTGATATTTATGAATATTCTGATGTAAACGTGTCGATGTTTGTGTGTGTATGTGTGTGTGTGTGTATCATTCATGGAACGATCGTTATCATCTCAACATCGACGTCATCATGTGTCCTGTGCGTCTTACATTCACGCTTTTTGCGTCTGAAAGATGACTGTACAATTTGACCACTGCAAACCGATGCATATAACTGATTTAATTTTAGTATGCTTACTTCATCTATTGGCTCCATTGCAATTTGTGTTCGGTAGTTTTTGTAGATTTAATTTTTTACAAACATGTTCTGCGCTAAACGTATGACGTCTAAAGACGACAAGTTATCCGTTGATTATAGTGTGAAAATGTACTTGCCTACAGGATACTCCATAATTATGGCACAGGACGGCTAGTTTTATAATTAATAAATAATAATGATTTTCCATAGTAAATACTTTGCAGAGAAAATTCTTTGGGCGCATAACAACAATTAAACTCGGCGGCAGAAAATTAAATTTAGATTGTCAAACTTAAATGATGCTTTTGTCGGATGTTTTCGCAACTTTCATCATGATTCGAGTTATTGCAAAATCCAACGAGTGTTTTTGCCCAGCAGTTAAATTGGCTGCCTCTGTGCCATATAATAACACCTGTATACATTTTGATTTAAAAAGATGAAATAACGACACTAAAGAAGCAGCTTGGCCAATTTTATCATATACAGCATGGAACGATCTGTAGAAATTACTTCTAGCATCATCAAAAGTACACTGAAGTATAACACCGTGCACAATGTCCAGTCGAAATTAAGTGCAGCTCGTAACCCACGATAACTGATGTCCTTTAGATATGCTTATATTAGAACAAATATTTATTAACGTTGGCCCTATTCTCATACACTTGAATTTGGCATAATTAATTTCTATACCTAGGACATATAATTCGTATTGTTAAAGATTTAGTAAGTGTTGCAAACTAGTTACTGAGGGAGATATCAGTAGAATATCGTCAGCATAAAGATTAACATATACACTTAGCACAGACATATAACATCCAACATTTGATGAGACAATTTTGTCAATAAACCTATCTAGAATAATGGCAAAAAGGTGGGGGGACAAAATCCCTCCCTGTCTTACACCTGCCTTAAGGCTAAACATTTCAGAAAAGATTTTAATCCATTTCACGCAAGTCACAGATATACAAAACCATATCTTTAACATTAATTAAAAAAATCAAAGGAACGTTTCTGTTCATGAGTGCCATTAATATTGCGTAATTATTCATTATATCGAATGCTTTGCTTATGTCTAAAGTACATAGATTTACAGCAGTGCCGTTCGTGACAATAGTGATTTAGTACTTTTTGTAATGTATAGATGGCATGTGTACATTCAAGTCCTGTTTTGAATCCAAACTGATTTGGGGAACTGTATAAAAAAATAGCCGCATATTTTCAATAGACATTTTTCAAACACTTTCGATATAACGGTGTTCATTGAAATACCCCTGATATCATAAACTAACGCAATGGAACGGTTGTTACCTTTATGGACTGGAACAGTATAACATGTTCCAAAAGCTTCACGTATATGTTTGCACTTTATACAAACTGTGAACATTTTGGATAAGATATAACACAGTATAGGATAACTATATTGGAGGTGTTCGCCCATCAAATTGTCTATACCGTACGTCTTACCATGTTTCAGATCACACAAAATATTATCAACAACTTTCACGTCAACCGACTCTTCTGCCGCTTCAATGAACCAACATAATTCTTACGGGCTAAAATGTACTCATTTCTACAAAATTCATTATGTGCAGTCGATGCAGTCATGCACACATTAAAAAAAAGTGGCTAGCAAATTTTCCGGCTATATCAAGATGATCATTACTACCATCAACTTGTAATGGGAAACTTCTTTTACATCCACATTTTGATCTCTAGGATTTCCACAAATCGGTATTATTTTTCTTGAGTAACGCGTCATGTAACTCGTTATAGAGTGAGAGTGAATATCGCTTTGCTTAAATTCTCGAATGCATCTTTTGTGTCTGATTTTATCCGAATAATATTTATCAGAAATAGGGCCAGAACGGGACTTGTCCATATTTTTCCACCGTTTACCCGACTGTGTTGAATTATGTATACGCAACTTAAGATTCCGGTCCCACCACAATTTATAACAATGTTTTGGACTTTTAGTCCTACTCAGAGTCCTGAATATGTCAATATTATATTACTCCGATGTCTAAGCATTATTGTATGGTTGATGCTCATTTATAATGGCTTCTGTGCTAGAGATGGAAAAGAACCGTCATTTATTGGGTTCGGTTCTGGTCGGGTTCGGGTTCTTCTAGGAAATGTTACGTTCATCTGAGTTATAATTTATAAAGTAACAATTACCATTTTCCTGAAGCTGCGGGACTGCTGAGTGTAATGGAATCTACATAGCACAAAAAAATAACAATTATTTGGTTCCTTAAATGCATGTATTTAAGAAAAATTACATAGCATAGAATGTCATGACATGAAAATTGGGAATTGGACACGGTAAAGTAGCGTAATTATTGGGTTCGGTTCTGTTCGAGTTCTTGTCAATTTTTTAAATGGATGTCGTTCTAGTTCTGTTCGGTTCTGTCAAAAAAAAAGGGTTGTAGTTCGCTTCGTCTAGTTCGGGTTCGGTTCTGTTTCCATCTCTAGTCTGTGCATGCATGATTGACGTATATACATGTATTTCTTACGCATTGTGTTTGATATTGTGTATGTTGAAAAGAGAGACTTTTTTCCGACGAAAATCTGATTTTATAATGTGACGACTGCATAGCTTTGCGAATAACTGCTGTAGTTGTAGTATCATGATTAAAGAATAATATCGGCGTTTAACGATTAATCGAGCGGCCATCTTTAGTCGTTAATTAGAATTAATCATTTAACGATTAAATGCCTTACTTCATATGCTATTCCATTCCGTAAATAGACAGCATATACAAGAAATAAATGACACATAAAGAAGACGGATATCCAAATGTCATATATGGAGTGTGGCATATATTGCTGTATTAGAAAATGCTGAGTTACAAAATTTGAAGAAAAAAAAATGCGGCTTTACAATTTTATTCATTGTTGTGCTGCATGGAGGTGTTAGTTAGTTAATTAGAGAATCAGATTCGTATACGTGTACCAGTTTGTTATATGCCTTCCGTCACAGGCGAGTACGCTAGTACTATCTAATCTACTCCTTCATTACTCATGACTGTAAGTAATGACTGAGTTCCTGCTTGTTCTCGAATGTCGCCGCCATAGGGCTCCGCCGCTGTCACCGCTAAGCTTCCAAGTCGCATACAATCGCTAAGCTATCAACTCGATTCCTAACTTTTTTCACAATGCCGCGGCCCTTATTCCAACTACTGTTATCCACCTCACTTAACAAATCAAAGTTTACCATCGTTATATAGAATTTTATTTTCTCGTGTTGGAAATGAACACAACTATAAGATATTTATGGTTCATTCTTTCAATTTTTGCACATTGATGACGTGATATCTACGTCTGTAAAAAGTAACTCAAATGTTGTTGCCCATGATGGCCAAAAAACTATAGAAATGTTTCCTTGGGCACAGTGTAGACTGAAAAAGAACTTTAAAAATATATAAAAATTAAACTGCGTTAGATGTTTGTAAGAAAACAGTTCATGAAAAAGTATTTGACAAGCACATGTATTTCGG
>Ga0049107_10000570_pt1 | contig 11435 bp, 7 predicted proteins | sample WorMetilPIANOSA1_FD_61187 | JGI IMG/M metagenome (GOLD analysis project Ga0049107, IMG submission 61187) | Marine gutless worms symbiont microbial communities from Max Planck institute for Marine Microbiology, Germany - Olavius ilvae PIANOSA.1 | ecosystem: Host-associated > Annelida > Digestive...
TATTGCACAATAGGAAACTATATGTAACATGTGGAATGGTACCATGTTTGTTGACCTCGACTGACCGCTAAACGCGTCGAGCCTGTTGTCAGCATCAGCTGAGCTTCTTGTTACATTCATTGTGTGAATGATGTGTAATGAGTTGGTTGCATGTATAAATAAATAAATAAACAAATAAAATAATATACCTTGCTGGCGACTCCGAGGTCGACTTGAATCCACTCGGAAGCAGATTTATACTTGGCGCACCAGCCGCGTCGGTCAGGCTGATAGACTCGGGCGTAACGCTCTGCGCAGTCTCCGTCCCACTCGACGGGATACACCGAGGACGACGTGATCTGCCAGTCTGCGATCTTCCCCGTTATCATCCCGAGCGGCTCCGTCTGATCACAACCTGCAACACGCGACAATAGCACACCGCATCAGTCTTCGATTGCTTTTAGTCGCACAGGCAAACTATATACGAATGCATTGCTAAAAGTGATAACATTTTGAAGTTAACAAGCTGTAGACGGGCGGCCGCCTCGATATGTCCCCGCCCAGGCCTGCAACGGAAGCGTACAGCGGCAGCCTTGAGCCAGGCCGGCGGAGCCGGGCCCGATCAGCCAATACGCGCCATCCAGCCGGCCGGCCGCACACGCCGCCCGCCGACCGGATGTACGTGACAGACCTCAGACGTCAGACAGCATCATCGCTTAATGCCCCCTCTGGGCGGGGGCATGACAATGCATTACGAGAATTTTGCGACACGAGAGAGCCGGCTTGCTGTGCAGTTTGAACTGTTAATGTTTTTCTCTTCTCTTGCTGGGATTCGCAACAGCTGAAACGGACATAAGCAGTGTGCAGTGCCAGGCCGTATGCATTGTTAACTAATAAATGTCGTAACTATAGAAGCACTCCGAGAAGGAAGACCTCCACCAAGACATCTGATACGGCAAAAAAATTACAGTTGGCCCTATTCCGCAATAAAAATTCAGTTTAAAAAAATTCCGTTAAAAATTTCTGGACCTGGATCGTGATCCAGATCTGAACCAATGTCAAGTAGTTTGTTGCTAGTGAGACATCCCCGCAAACCAGTGTCACACAAGAACTCGTCAACTATCAGCAAAATTCATTTTGCAAGTCTGATACGGTTGATAGCAGACACTGTCCTCTGTAGAAAGAATTAAAACAATCGCTAAGGCAGAGAACTTACGCTGTAATGCAGTGATGAGTTGGGCCGGCGAGGAAGTTGCAGAGTCAAATGACGTTGCCAGTAGCAACCACTTTATCGACAACAGAACCAGCATCGTTCGTCCGCGTGGTACGTTCTGAAGCACACAACACAACTCAATATCTTACGATCGCGCTGACGGACAGTAAACAATACATCACAGCACGGATGAGAATAGTTGGAAATCATAATCATCATTCATCATCATCATCATCATCATCATCATTTTCATCAATGTCCTCGCTGGAGTCACCTTGGTCAGCTCAAGCGCCACGACATGAATGCAGTTGTGGTGCTAGGAACATTTCTTTGCCGAACGAGTAGTTGCCTCTGGATCATGAATGACCGGCCAGCTGAGGTGGTCGACTTTGGTTCATTAAGTCGATTGAAGCATTGTACTGAGGCGATTACTGCTACTGCTACTGCTACTGCTACTACTGCCACTGCTGCTGCTGCTGCTGCTACTACTACTACTATATTCATTCTTATCCTACAGACAATCATCAATGAGTAGATGTTGTGAAATAGAAGAAAATGGAAGACTGAATGCACAGCGCAGCTGCTCTGACTGCGTAAGTCAATGAGCGCACCACTAACAGTCTCGGTTCAATGCGATGTTTACGCCGATCCGTCCGACAGGTACGTAGCCGGACACGTTGCGCTATTTCTATGATCCTTGGAGACGGACACTTCGGACTAAAGCGCAGTTGTGAAGGGGTCCGTCTGACACAGCGAAGTCTAGCTCACAATCGCTGGCGACTGTCATAAAACACTAACAAGCTGTACGGCCTGGAGTGTGGCCGCCACAATGTGCCCACGCCCCTGCAAGTGGTGACTTAAACAGCCACCCAGAGCTTTCAGCTTGGAGGTCACCTCGCACGTCGGTGACGCGAGTCATCGTATCGATCTGTGTACCAAGTTTGATGTTCGCAGGCCTTCCCGTTCCGAAGATATGGATGTTTTTCGGTCACGGCGTTAATCGGCTTGGCGACCTTGACTTTTGACCTTTCAACCTTTAAATGGGATCAGGGGATTCCTTCTTGTCAATTTTGAGCTTCTACGCCCTTCCGTTCTCGACTTAGAGTCAGGCATGGGACAGACAGACAGACAGACAGACAATGACCATCAATGCATTATGACCCACCGTACGGGGCGGGCATAATAACGATACGATTTAGACAGTATCGCGATCGTTAAATTCTACGCAACATACTTTAATAATAACAGAGCAAAAATACTAAAAATACCAAATGCAGTCCATTCGTTACAGTTAGTCCATACAATTCTCACTGTGGCACGTTAAACGCCTGTAACGAAATGTTATGGCAGCAAATAAAAACGCGCGAATGCAGTAGCGTATAGAAGCGAGACGAAACACTCAAGTGTGCAGTCTCGCTGCTTTATGCTGCAGTTTTGCGTCCGCCACTTCTCAGCCGTCGTGTCGCGGTCGTTCCGGCTGGCGACACCGCAATGAAGTAAATAAATGCCCGCGCCGTTGTCTGTCTCCAGAACCAGTTACATTAGCCCGTTCTGTCACACAATTTCTCAATAAATCCCACCACAGATCGGCGTTCCGCGGGCGCCGACACTCCGTCGAACACCACGTCAAGTGGTGCTTTGACTTCGGCCGACTGAAGAGCATTATATATTAGCAACCTTCATTCACTTTGCCAACTTAGTGTTGCAAGTATATTTTACACGAACGTTAGCTACTCCAAACAAAAATCGTGCGTTAGTATTCGTGTCACAAAATTTTGCTCGCAGGCAGGGGACGTGGGCGACCCGGTAAAAATTTTCCTCCTATTTACTCCGATCGCCATGCAAAACTTGAATGCTTCGTCGCATACAGTATGCGTGCATGTGGAAAGTCCCAAAACTGATGCAGACGCAAGAGGCCCGCCACTTATGACGGGTGCATGGGCGTGGATGAGCCCCTGAAACACTCCCTCCGCACATGTGTTACCACACCAAATTTGTTCGCTCTAGGTCAAACTGTGTGGGCGTAGGTATATGTCCCAGAAGTTTGGGGGACGCTGAGGCTCCACCCGTTAGGACGGTGGGCGTGGATGACCACCAAAAACACGGCCCTACCCTACGAGTGTTACCTTGCTATAATTGGTCGTTGTAGGTCAAACGTTGCCACTGGGAGTATAGGCTTCTCGTGTCACTCAAGGTCACTGAAACCTACACGGATCGACCGAGAAAGTCGTTGTAACACGATAAAGAAGCATTAAACGAAAGGCTAAACGCGTTGTTCAGTGATAAACAAGCTAAATAAAATCATTTCCGAATAAAAAAAAACATTAAAATGCGTTTTACATTATACGAGAAGAGTGAAAGAGTTATTAGTATCTGTGATTTCGAATTGGCGTCAATTTTTACCGCGCGACTCTATGCGTAAGCGCGGTCTTTGCTGCCGCCCGGTGTCTCTCCGCCCGTGTGTCCGTCTGTCACGTTGGTGGATTGTACCCAGAGAGCTGAAGATATCGTCAAACTTCTTTGTCGGTCCTGTAGCCCCATCATTCTAGGTTTCTGACCCCTAGCGCCGTTACCCAATTCCAAAGGGAACCCTCCAGCGAGCGCGCAAAATACAAGGGGTGGGAAAATTTTGCTATTTTCGACTGAAGTCGCCGTATATCACGGAAACGGTACGAGATAGGCCCATGGTTGCTATGAAACGTTAATAGGAAGTCGTATGCGCTCTATCGAATCTATCTAGCCCCATCATTCTAGTTTTTGACCCCGGGCGCCGGTACGCAATTCCAACAGAAACCCCTTCAGCAGGGGCGCAAAATACACGGGGTGGGAAAATTTTGCGATTTACGTTTATCTAGGAAAAGGTACGAAATAGGCCCATGGTTGCTATGGAACGTTAACAGGAAATCATAGGTGGCGGATCGACACGTGTCGGTTCCGATGATCTTGAGTGACCCTAACCCGGGTTTGAAGGTCATCGTCGTCAATGAACTTGAGTGACCTCTGACCCCGATTTCAAGGTCACGACGTTTTTCGACATTGAGTATCTCAGAAACAACACGAGCTAGAGCCACAGTTACTACAGAACATCAATAGCGAGTCATAGGCTCTCTAATCTCTATCGAATGGTGACATTTTCATTGACCTTCACGGACCTTAACCCGGTTTTCCAGGTCACGGCAGTTTTGAAGTCGAATATCTCAAAAACCGTGCGTGACTTTGGTGACCTTGACTGACCTCTAAACGCATCGCGCGGTTTGTCAGCGGTAGCCAAGTTTCTTGACTCTTATCGCAGACCTATGTCTCACCGTCCACATAATGACGCACCTGCAGCGCATGCTGTGTGCACCTCGACGCTGACCTTCACAGACAATCCTCATGCCAATGACCGGAAGCATTGTCCACGGACTTCGTGACTCCGACTAGTAGAAAACAGACTCGAGATTTATCCGTCAATGTCCGCCAAATTGGAAGCGTGGATCTCTCGTTATAGAAATCGCTATATCGCTGGTCAAGCGAGCGGTGAGTGATTGATTGACAGGGCGGAGGTGATTGGGCCGGAAGTGAGTAGGACGGAAGCGTCGCTGTCCCACAGCGCGCAAGGCACCTGCTTGACACCGCGTGTGGCAGTGATATACGATATGATAGGTGATATGTGTACGTCGCCTTATTCTGTCTACTTTACTGGGCTAATGAATCGATTGATTAATAGGTCCTTTTGACAGAACCAACTAACAAGTTACCAAACACCTGATTTATACTATAAGTGCTACTCACTTAGAGCTAACCATGTCGTTCTCAGCATGAAATAAGTAAGTAAAGTAAGTAAGTAAGTAAAAATACTATATTAACGTGCGCTCGAAAGCCGGCAGTTAAGCCAGCTTAGTCTACCTCACGACCCAAAATAAGAAAGAAAAAATAACTAAAAATAAAAGATAACTAAAAATGAAAATACTCACGCGAATCGCCTCAACGTCTAGTGAATGCTGACTGACATTTTAAACGACATTTGAAAGCCATTTTCATCTTACTTACTTACAGCTTTACACCCTAAATAATAACAACAACAAAAGTGATGATTTCTGGAATCAAAGTAAACTGAAGCTCAAAACAAACCTGCAGCGATTCTGCAAGTTTGTAGAATGTGGACATACAGAGACAACAAGACGGCAGAACTATACAGACTGATGCCGTTGAATGTGTTACACATAAAGGCCTCGTAAGCAGTCGAGCGAGTGTACACTCAACAGAACGAAGCGTCGCTGTGTAATTATGACTACCGTGAAGCATTCTGCGAATCTGTTTACTTACTTAGTGGCGCAATCGAACAGTGGTCAAGAGCACACCTTGTTCTCTGTACTTGCACTACTTACGTTATTAGTAGAATTGCTTGGAAAGTCCGCGTTGCATGTACACGGTGTACAGAAACAACTCTTGCAGCACGCCTCATCCGACAACCGCGACAGGAAGCAATCATCTGCCGGATGTATAGAAACAGTAGCTGCATGCTCGCTTGTATAATGCTGTTCAGAACTGCAAAATGGATGACCGATTGCAGGGAGTGGAGAATGCAGTGTCAGACAATGTAGAATCCGAAAATGCAGGTCCAAAGTTGAGATATTAGATTTAGTTATGCAAAGTGACAACAACTGGTTTTGCATAACTCTCTAACAGGAGGAAATGAACACGTATTAGTAATCACAAAAACGCAAATCAAATGGCCTAAGTACAATACAAATATCAAAAAATGAAAATAAAACAAAACGTCATATAATTATTTACTCCGGCGGTCGCTGTGTCCTGCGCTTCCTATTTATTTGTTTTTAACGCTCTCGTCAGATGTCATCCACTAATTTCTCGACCCATGACATAAATCACTCACCCGACATATTCGCGTGGTGTTGTAAAGATGATAAACCCAAGACAATTCAAGACAATTATTCCCCTAATAACATTATGAGTCTGAAACCCTCAGTTCTGTGTAAAATACTTTTAGAAAGTATTTCGAATACAAAATATACAATTGTATATTGTATTTTAACATCTAAAATAGCGGGAATTATACTATTGTCGTCCATACTACAGCAATAGCATACGTAAGCATTCACATAGATGTGAACCGCCAAGCATAATGAACTGCAGCCAGCCAAAAATTAGCATCACGGTCAGTGCATGCAAGCAGAGTGTATGAAAAGGTATGCAAGTTTTCCCTTACTGCTGGTCTGTTAACAAATGATGACTGCCAGTGCATCCCATTCCTACGTTACGTAGCCAGCTTACACACAATGAGTTCTTATCATATATTTTATATTTTCACAGCAGTATTTAAAATACAAAATACAATGAAAAAGCGCTCGGGCTCGGAGAGACGCAAACATTGCTATAAAAATTCGCTCCGCCACAGACCCCTTCCCGGGGGCGCGGGACGGCCAAAATTTAATCAGCTGGAGATGATCACTACCTTTACCTACAAACCCAGTTTGGTGAAGATCGATGCACGCAATTTCGAGTTATCGTGGTAATAGACTCACAAAGACACAAACACACAACGCCCGCCCGCCCGCCCGCCCGTTGCAAACACACAGGCAGGACCGATAACAATACACTGCGCCGCTAAGCTTAGCATGCAGTGTAATTAGAACGTATTTCAAATACAAATACAAAATACAATTTTACAAAAATTATTGTGTATGAACAAAATACATCTATGTATTTTAAATACGTATTTCAAATACATGTATTTGAAATACTGCACAGCACTGGAAGCACGGACACTGAGATCACTTCTTTGAGCGAAAATAAGATGAGGATTTGGTGCCTGTTCGGCTGCAACGATCGATCGTCTCGCGAATTACTTGCAATCTTAACCTTGTTTTCGGTTTCAAGCACAAAGGACAAATGAGCACAGATGTAAGGTATTATTTCGTTGACATATGGACCTGTTCTTCAATGTGCTGTGAGTCGGCATCAGACAAAAATCTCAACACACAATCCTGCGTTTTCCAACTTTATTTATATATTAATTTATGATTTCAACCTGTTTTCGTAACTGGGGGATTATGTCCGGGGGCTTATGGCGCGACGCACTGACAATGCACATACACTGTTCAATATCGGTGTCGTCCACAGCTTCCGAGATAGCCTCGTTTTGCCCTGGATATAATTTGCCCAATAACACGTTGAACTCGCCATGCCGAAAGAGACGGAAAATGTTCAGTTTTTATAACGTTTTAGTAGATCTTGCGTTCTTATAATGTTCACAGAATTCGCCGGAAATTGATAAAAGTGGACTTTCCGTAACGTGCACGCCCTATTGGCTGAATCATTGTTTATTGTGTGTGTCCGCTTACAAGTGCCTGGATGCAACGCAAGTTCGAGTTCGTTGGCATGCAAACGTTGCCGACGAGTTCTGACTAACATGCGGTTGTCGAGAATATAGCGGCCACCATAAGCCCCTCCTCTCGGATAACTGTTGTACAGTGGTTACGATTGGAATTATGTGGTTGATTCCGATTCTACCGTAGATTACAGATTAGTCTTTGAAAGCCGGGTGCTGTTTTTCGTAACTGGGGGTTATGTCCAGAGGGTTATGTTGCGACGCATGACGAAACCACAGCGCACAGTATGTGTTCAATATCGCTCTCGTCCACGCCAGGCGGTAATACACAATTAGCTAATTGGCTAGTAGCGAGGGGGGAAGTGCATTCATGTGTTCAGAAATTAGGTCATTTAGTAAATTAATGTACCAAAACTCGTCAAATCGGTTCGAGTTTTTTCAAGTTATAGAAGATATCTATGCATCATTTTAGACACGCAGTAGGCCTATCGATAGCGACAACTCCATGATAAATTACAATCAATCAATCCCCTTCTCCGTCTAGAGAAGGGGGGGGGGGTTAGAGTGATTTTCAGTTTTTTTTCTTGAAAGTAATTTAGCCTAATCATCAGATAAACTGTCGCACATCTGATGGCATGCGGGGAGTTTATGCAGCAGTGTCCACGTACACGTGTTTGGCAACTGGCGAGTGCTTTTGCTTCAGGCGATAATGACCGATCTCTCATTAGCCAATAAGCAACGCTCCTTTGCCCACACAGCGTCGACCTTCTGACACGCTGTTATTTGGCACACCAGCTGCATAGCCTACAGGACAGTAGGCCTACAATTATAACTAGGTTGCACTTGAACTGTCGGTCAATCTTACAGGGTGTCACATAAAAACTCCCGGTTGGGTTTTCACTGGCCTCGTAGTCACTCATGACATGTATCACCTGCGACTATTTATTGTTGCGCTACAGTGAAGAACTGGATTTAACGACCTTGGTACAGTCTACAATGCGCAAAATGGCCGCCTGTTCCTTGGTACAGGTCTACGTCAGAATAGATAATTAACCGATTTAAATACATCTTGACCACAAAAAAGTAAGCCAAAGGTTTTTTGCTATAACTTTAAAATTGTTCACAAATTTCCATCAAATTTGGCATATAACTGCAGCAGTTAATACTCAACAGTGTGTCTTAAAACTTCACCTGGCGTGTGTACACACACTACCTTGTAATGTTATGAGACATAATTGTGACAAGATACTGTAATTTCACATAGCTCTCAGCAAAAACTCATTTCAGATCTAAGACAGCAGAAAACAATGATTTGCCTTAAGTGAGTTGTAGAGGTAGGCATTCTGTCGACTTTGTTAAATTGACTTCGCCGATATAATATACCGTACACATATTCTCGGCAACTTTATTGATGTGGTGACAGCGTGTGCAGTACAGCAATGGCATCACCTACAGACAGCGTGAATGAAAGCGTGTGGTGAACAATATAAACGTTCTTTACTGTTGAGCATTGATTGCTAATGCTATTGCCAAATTTGATGGAATTTATAAAGTTATAGTCAAAAAAACTTTGGCTTACTTTTTGTGGACACGGCGTAGTTTTAGTATTAGTTTTTCTGTCATTAAGTTTTGCTCTTCAGTTTTCTTCAAAATGTTATTATTTTCGTTGACGATTAAAGTAAGGTTTGTTCCATTAATTGTTTTGCCAACCTGTACGTCTATAAAACGTTTTAATTTTGTATTTCTCACGATTGGGCATCCAAAGGTACAAATTAGCTTAGAATGCTTCAGTTTAATGGTGATTAACAGTAAGTTGTAAATTTTGACAAATATTCATTTTCAATGCCACACTTTTGAAAGCCAATTTTAAAGAATGTTAGTGAACGATTTTCACAATGCTGCTTTCGAACACAGTGAAACACAGCATTATTTTAAATTCGAGAAGGTAGGTATATAGGGTGGAACAGAAATATAAAAATGGCCCGCAGTGCGTGTAAGAACAGAATAATCATTCAATTTTGTGCACTTCTCTGAGACGCAGATGACGCAGTGGCGTGAAGAGACGTTTATACAAAGCAGACCCGTCGTTTGTCTGCAAAAGATGTAAAAAAACATGGGATATTTTACTAGGAAAGGTACGGAAGTTTTATAGAGGATGCGTCTCAGTAGTGATTGTAAGAGTTACAACTGCATGCAAAAGTTCCATATTAACTGGAAGAAGATTTTCATTAAAATTAAAAAGTAAATTATAGGTCAGTTGTGTGAAAAGGTGTCTGATACATGGCAGTGAGACTTGACCCGCGAAGGACGATACGGTAAAGTCAGAACGGAAGCGAGTATTCTTAGCTGGACGTGTGGTCTTAAATTGAAAGAAAGAAAAAGAAAAATGAATGAATCAGGGAACTGTTGGGTCTGGAACCAGTCAGTTAACCAGTTTGGCTATCAAGACATGTGGTTCGAACATGCTGAACGTAAGGATGACGACAGCGAACGTTGTATGACGATGGAGGTTGATGGAACAAGACAGAGACAGCGTCCGAGCAAGACTTTGTAGGACTGTGTCAAGGTAAATATAACAGTTTTTCTGGCCTGACCCAACATGATGCACAGTCTAAAAATTAATAAAGACGAAAAATCAAGGGGACAACCAGCTAATCAAGACTGACCTAAAGAAATGGTCGTCAAAACGATGTCTATGTAAACGGTGTTTGCCAAGCCGGATGCAACGTCGTTATCGAACCACCCTGTATATTGCCAGTAGTCATGGCAACGACGGGTCACCGCATCGAATATGGTCACTTATCGCAGCTATTATTATCGCAGTCATCATCATCTTCATCATCACTAGCTATCCTGTGTCTCAAAAACGCGCCAAATCGACGAATCGCAGGTGCGGATAAACTGATTGGAGGTCACGCGTGAACGTTTTGGTGTAGAGATGAGTTTTCAGCGCTGACTTGAAACAAAATGAATGATGTAAGGGAACAGAAACGTTACATAAGTACGACAGAAACTGGTCATCAATTTGAAGCCAGGCCTTGACCGAATAGCCATTGGCCTATGTCGAACAGTATTTACAGAAAAAAAAGTTAGCTACCGCAAACAGATCGCGTGTCAGCATTGTTATTCAAACAGTATGGGGCATGCTGATGTGCGATAATAAAATGAAAGATCTATAAAATGAATGAAAAATAAAATCACATGTCACGATTAATAATGTCGTCTCTTTGAAAATTATACATTGATTGATAATTAAGATAAGGTATTTTGTCCAGCTGTACTTAAGCGAATCTGCTGAACATCAGCTGACCCTGCAGTTTATAATAGCTATAATGGCTAGCGGCGCATTGTATTGTAATCGGTCCTGTCTGTTTGTTTGTGTGTTTGTGTGCTTGTGGCTTTGTGGGTCTGTTACCACGATAACTCGAAATTGCATGCATCGATGTTCAACAAACTGGGTCTGTAAGTGAAGGTAGTGACCATCTCCAGCTGATTAAATTTTGGCCGTCCTGCGCCCCCGGGAAGGGGGTCTGTGGCGGGGCGAAAATTTTTGGCTCCGCCTTACTACAGCCAGCGCGCAGTGTTTGCGTCTCTCCGACCGGTTTTGTTTTCATTCAACTTGGATTAACTTTCGAATAATCAAATGCGCCAGCTGACGTCGGCCCATTAGCCTGTTGGAAAAAATATTCATGGATTTTCTAGTGTCGTGGTCCGCCGATGATGTGCAAAGCTCGCCAATCGAGCATCAATAGCAATAAAAACAAGCTTGTGCGGCTGAGATCGCCGTAAGGTATGCGGCCCTGACATGTAAACAAAACAAAAGATACCACACGTCCGCAAGGTTGACGAAAACACGTGACCGATGTTCTAATGTAAACAAGCACGGGACGGACGGACAGACGGACAGAC
>Ga0049107_10000571_pt1 | contig 11434 bp, 1 predicted proteins | sample WorMetilPIANOSA1_FD_61187 | JGI IMG/M metagenome (GOLD analysis project Ga0049107, IMG submission 61187) | Marine gutless worms symbiont microbial communities from Max Planck institute for Marine Microbiology, Germany - Olavius ilvae PIANOSA.1 | ecosystem: Host-associated > Annelida > Digestive...
GTATAACGGCATTTTCAGCACAACTAGGCTATATCGTGCCATAGCAGTAGGAAATATATCACGCAGGGGCGGGAAACAAAACACACACACACACACTCACCTTTTCCACAAATCTTTTCCACCATAGTCTGCTAGCACCCACCTGGACTGCCTTCTCGGACTACACTGGACCGGACTTACCATACTCAACGGTTTTTCATGTTTAGTTATTTTTTTTTTGGTCGTGCGGTAGACTGAGCTGGCTTAACTGCCAGCTTTCGAGCGCACGTTAATATAGTATCCTTACTTACTTGCTTACTTACTTACTATATATAATAAAACAATGAAACAATACAATAAACCAACAAAATAATAAGCACTCTTCAGCCTGGGCTTTCTGAAGACATTCATCTCGCCACGGTTAGGCTTCCTCAGAGGGGTCTTTCTAGCCAATCAATTGACGAGTACTGATAACTTAGCCAGAACAACCAAAAGACAGAGAACAAATAGCATCGAAAACTAACGATACATAAAAAGGGGCCCTAATAAACAACAACACAATGTAAAGCATGCTAAGATATACGACGGACAGAGTTAGACCGGGTTTAGTAGCATTTTACGACATCCGGCCAGGAAACGGAGCGGGCCTATTTTTACAACCCCGGAGCCCGCACAGGTCCGCTGCAGGTGCTGTGGGGATCTTCTTTGGGAATAACCGGCCACGATGGTTTGGAACATTGGTGTTTAACGGCACTTTCCGCACAAACAGGCAATATCGTGCCACACAAGTACAATGTATATCACGTAGGGCAGGGAACAACACAACCATACAATATTGAACAGTGAAACAATAGAATAAACCAAGAAAATCATATGCACTCTTCGGCCTGGGCTTTTTGGAGACGATAACCTCGCCATAGTTAGGCTTCCTCAGGAGTCTTTCTAACCAATCACTTGGCAAGTACTGAAACTTAACCAAGACAACTAAAAGACTGAAATGATACCAACGAAAACTAATAATACATAAAATGAGGCCATAATAAACATCAACACTCTAAAAACATGCTAACAGATAAGACAGACAGAACGTGGTTGAGTCGCCTTTTACGACATCCGGTCAGGAAACGAAGCGTATCTATTCTTACAACCCCGGAGCCCGCACGGAGCTAACAGGCCAGGAATCTGGGTAAGGCGAGTCGGGGCCTTCTTCGGGCACCTGCAAACATCGAACCAGAAGCCAACGTACGGATTAACACGGCCACGCGACCTCAGTTTGCACCGCTCACCTCCGACTTGAGTCGCAGGCAGTCGGGCAGCATGAAGATCATTCGACTCTTGTAGTCGAGCCCGTCGCTGGCACGGCGCATCGACAGCATGTCGCGCACGACGCGACCGACTTCCGCCGATCTCTGGCCTCGGTGGTCGTTGGTCACGTCGTGGCTGGTCTCAGACGACGACGACGAGCAACTCGCGGTAATGTCTTCGTTCTCCCGGCACCGGTCAAGCGGCCGCTGCTTCGCCTGCCAACGACAATCCAGAATTAACAGCAAAATCTGCAGTTCCGCCTAACACTAGTACTGCTACTGCTGCTACGAACAGGATCGTAGATCATGAAGGGTTGGGGGTCCTGACCCCATGAAGATATGTAGGAGGGGTAAAATTATGTTTTAACCCCCTGAAATGTCACATTCTTTCATCCAAAACTGTTGTTGGATAACTGCAAGGATGAAAGACTTGTACCAAAAATGGAAGGTAAAACTAGTTTTTCGAGGCGCCTGAAAGTTTGATGGCTTGACCAGACTGATCCCGACCCACCGTCCCCTATTTTACGACAGATCGAGGCCACTGGCTACGACTGTCGGTATGACTGCAGCTTTACAGATAATGTCTACGGTGGTATATCGGTTGACGTTGACAGCATTGTACACATGCAGTACGCGCAGTCAATTACTCCGGATGACGAAACGTTAGTTGAATGTTTGCAGAGACCGTATTTTAGTTACAAGGTTGGCTCATTCAGCCGGGCGACTTCTACAACTGGTGCGTGATATCGTCTGTCTCATTCTTGTGTACGCACCGATTGACTTTTATTTTTTTTGCTATTTTTCGTGTACTTCGTGTACGATTTGTGATAATAATAATAATAATAATAATAATAAGCGGGAGCAGCAGCCAATCATGCAGCGACCAATAAGAACATCAAGTACAGCTAGCTATCCAACACTCATGTGTTCGTTCCGGTGGCCATTGAGACAGGGGGTACATGGCACCATCAGGCAGTGGAACTGGTACAGGAGATTGGAAGACGGACGGCCAACATTACAGGCGATGTCAGGGAGCCCGCCTCCCTGTTCCAGCAGCTGTCTGCGGCACTACAGAGGGGGAATGCGGTCTCATTTCAAAACACGTTCACCACCAGCTAGCTCGTTGCAATCCGTTGTTTCATACACTTAATGTCTTAGTGCTTACAGGCTTTGTGCTGGTGGGCCAAAAAAAATAATAATTGCTGCTATTTTCCGGTGTTGTTTTTAACCTGTCTATTTTGCGGAGATCACTCCAACATAGGCCGCGTCCTCCTAAGGTCCCAAAGAACCTTTGAACATTGCTGGAATGCTCGTGCAAGATTTTCGAGACTTTTTACATACCGGAGTCGATTTCTCCTCCTTTGCTTCTTTTAAACGCACGGGTCAACAGACTGATTTCACTCCGTTTTTATTATGTTCTCATACTTAGCTGTTATTATTATTTTTTTTCCTGGGTTACTGTCAGTGTCTCAGACCTCATAATCCAGTTCACACTGTGTACATGAATGTGATATTTTTACATGGTTTCTTTTTACCTGTGTTACCTGTGTGAGAATAAATGATGGTGATGATGATGATGGATGCCCTTACGCTCATCAAGCCAACAATGTCGAAGCAGTAGAAGACTATTTATGTATTAATGGATTGAGTACACTGTGTCCAGAAGAAAGTGAGCCCCCTAAAGATTTGCAACAACATGTGTAAACCTTCACCAAATTAAATATATTTTTACACACACACAGCCACATGTATTTCAAATGATGTTCTAAAGTTTCTGGAAAATAACAGTTACTCAGACTCAGAAATCAAACTGTAAACAAAATCATCCAAAAATTAGACTACACCGCACAGCTGCTGTCAATCCAGAAAGTGATAACAGCCCCAACGTTTAAAGTTGACATTGAAAGTGTCCTCCGTTCTCACGGATACACCTTCGCAGTCGCTTCCGCCATTAATTGACAGCTCTATCAATGATGCTGTGATCAAAGTGGCGCCATTCCTCAATTAGTCGTTCTTTCAAAATGGTCGACGTCACGGATCTGGCAGCGGTAGACTCGCTCTTGCAAAATGCCCCAAATCGCGTAAACTCATTCATTATTCTTTTCACACCAGATCCTTTCTCGACTATGAGTATACTTTAATTAAAACCCTGTCTAATTCTGACATTTTGTTTATCAACACAGCTTCACATCGCGCAATGACGTAAGCGCCGTGCGTCATCAGGTTAATACGTAATATGGGAAAATGAAATTTGTGACAACGTTTCGTAAAAATTGAAAATATGTTAAATGGTACGGTGGAACTGCAGAAAATTTGGGAACAATAACCCAAACACTTGCAAGGTTGTGTATGTTTAACTATGTTCAATTTGGTGCAATTTTTAACTTGCTAATACAAAATGTTTAGGGGCTCATTTTTTCTGGACACACGGTATATAATTACACATTACTACAGAAAGGAACTTGGTGACTTTTACCTCTGGGGACGACGACGGCAATTTGTAATTCAGCACCCTACAAGAGTGTGTCTCGGTGGCCAAGTGCAAGATAGGACGCTGGACTTGGGAACATCAGGTCGCGGGTTCGAATCCTTAGAGTGAAACCCTGGGCATGCTGTTAACACACATGTGCCTGTCACCAAGCAGTATAATTTGGTACCAGCGGCTGGGATGGTAACCGTAGGTCTGGCGTCGCATTGGCCACGCGTCACAGACACATTAATGGTTCTCCATCTACGGGCTCAAGGCATAGGAGAGGGAGATGAGCACCCGCCTACTCTCTCTTAGTGGAGTATGGTAAACTTTACCTTACCTTAACCCTAGAGGGAGGAGGGCCGCGTAACAATCTATCTACATGTTGCACTCGTACCTGCTGTTCATTTTCCTCCAACTGCTCTTCGGTCACGCCATGTTCGGCGTTGTCCAGAGTCGCGTCTTTACGGCGAAGCTTAGTCATAATTCTGCTTTCTGTTTCCTTAAGTTTCGATTTCCAGTTCATCGAAACCTGACGTGCGTCTTCCTCAGCTGCCGAAGCCCAACGCTCCATGAGGAATCGAGCCGAGTCAGATTCGGGCAAGGACGGGCGATATTTCGAACGATGCTGTTTCCAGTGGCCAGTCTCCTCCGATCTGGTCTTCGAATCTTCCGTCGAACTGGGGCGAATCTTCGGCGATGAAGACTTAAGCCTGGAAGCGCCTTTACCGGGCAAGCAGTCCACTAACTTATCCGTCTCAACGGGGTGCATTTTTCTCGACGATGACTTCTCATCGGCAGCCGCCGGCTTTCTCTTGTGGTGCTGATGTTGTGTCTGCTTCCGCAGACAGTTACTTCCGGCGTTCATCGGATCTGAAGGGAGCGTCGTGCCAGACGACGAAGAACCGTCTACCTTGGGTTTGACGCCTGCCTCGATATTCGAACGTGGTAGTCGACTGTCTTCGTGCTTTCCGTGAGAGCAACTGTCGCCCGGATCATTCAAGTCGGTTGTAATCTTTGACGTCTCACCGATACTTTTACCTGGCGATTTCGTGTTGCTAGAAGTGTTTGGACCATCTTGGGACGGAGAGTTTCGGACGGTAGCCGTTTCAGCGCGAAATGTTGGGTCGTCTGGGCACTTTTCGACGCTTTCGTCGTCAATCATCAACCGAGAAGGCTCGTCGTCGTCGTCGTCGTCGTCGTCATCGCTTATATCCTCGAACACTCGCTGATCGGGACTTCTAGAACGCTGATTAAACGACGGTTGAACATCTGCAGGTGTTGGAACTACAGGTGTTCGATGTTCTGGCGACATCGGTTCAACGTCCGACCATTCCTCCCTATCAGGTGGCGAATGGACCTGGTTTATGTTTAATTTCGGCATCGGTTGACCGTCCGCGACTCTGGGTCGAGCCACCATCGGTTGGTTGCCGTTACGGTTGTTGTCAGACGATGAGGTATCAGACGTTGCTTTTTCCTGCGGATGTCTGAATTCCAGGCTCTTCTTCGGAACCGCCGGCTTCCATTCGCGTGGCGAACTGACTTTTTCGGTTGCATTCGAGGACCGCGCACAGGCCGACGGTGGCGCTAAATTCACCACGCCTGTGCCGGGCTGCCAAAACCGTACCGACGCGCGAGCGGGTTCCTTCTTGCTGTGATCGACCAGACTTGGATCAAACGAATTAATGGATTTCAGTGCTGAACAGAACTTCCGAATGCTGGGAATTCTGTCGGAATCGACTTTATGCCTGCCGTGCGCAGTGTTTCCGGCAACGTTTCCACCTTTGGTTCTATGGCTACCTTTTCCCAAATCGACGTTTGCTGATGACGTCATTGTGTCGCGATGGAGCCGGGAGCCCGGGAGCCGTCCGCGTTTCTTTTTCACCGGAGATGAGCCGGCCTCTCTATGAGCCAGTGTGGTATAATTTCCAGTACTCGATTCTTTGTAAATGGACATCCTAATCTTGGTCTTTTCGACATTTTCGTTCCCTGGTCCGACGGGGTTGAACATTTCAACAGGATGCCGCCACGCTTCCTCCGAGGATCTTTCCACTAACGAAGACCCTAAACGATATCGCTCGTGTCTGTCGACATCATCTGAATGTCCAGACTCAGATGACGGAAGTTGCGACAGATTAACGGGCTCCGACAAAGAGCAGGACTTTTCGTTGCCAGTTTGAACCGGTGTACTGGTCGCGGCAGTATTTTCGCTTTCCGTATTACGGCTAGAGTTCCTGGAACGGGCACTGGGTGATGACGCCTTTGTGGGGGAATGGAGACTGCTTCCCGGAGGTCGTCCGGGTTTTCTTTTCACCGGATGTGCTTCATCCTCTCTGACAATTTTCTTCTTCTTAAATTCTTTTGAAACTGGAATTTTGCTCTCCTCCACGCCTTGGCACGGTGTTTCCACGAGGTTCCTCGTTTCAACTGTCGCCTGGCAAGAAGACAGCGATTCTACCTCGGAAGATCTAACTGTCGGATTAACGGGCTCCAGTGTGTACCAGAATTTCTCGTTGCCGGCTTGACCTTTCGAAGTGTTCACGGCAACATTTTCACTTTCCGAATTACGGCTAAAGTTCCTGGAATGGGCACTGGATGATGACGCCTTTGTGGGGGAATGGAGACTGCTTCCCGGAGGTCGTCCGGGTTTTCTTTTCACCGGATGTGCTTCATCCTCTCTGACAATTTTCTTCTTCTTAGATTCTTTTGAAACTGGAACTTTGCTCTCCTCTACGTCTTGGTACGGTGGTTCGACGAGTTTGTCCGTATCAGCTGACGCCCGGCAAGAAAGCACCAAACCTGAGTCATGTCTTTCGGCCGGATTAACGTGTCCCGGCATGCAGCCGAACTTTTCGTTGCCGGTTTGATCTTTAGACGTGTTCACGGCAATATTTATGCTTCCCGTGTTACGGCTGGAGTTGCCGGAATCAGCATTGGACGATGATGCCTTTGTTTGAGAATGGTTTCTGGGAGGACGTCCACGTTTTCTTTTCACTGGAGTTGCGTCTTCTTCTCTCTCAATTGTGACATTTTTCCTCTTGTTACTAGGTTCTTTAGATGTTGGAACTTTATGCGCATCTTGGCTCGACGGTTCGACGAGGTTGTCCATTTCAGCGGTCCGCTGGCAAGAAGGAAGTGATTGTACGTCGAAAGGTCTTTCTGTCGAATATGACTCTGGACGGCAGTGCTTGTGTTCAACGTCAGCTTCGGATGTTGGAAGTCTATCGACTGAATGAGAACGAGAAACTTGTTTGCTCCGACGCCGTGAGACAGGTATCATTTTCCGAGGACGCCACCATCGCTGTCCGCGAACCTCCTTACCGCCCAAAGACGGTGCTGCATCGTTTACATCAGAGTGATGAGTTTTAGACGTCGCAGACAATTCTCGTGAAACGAATTCGCTTAGCTGCTGAACCACATCTCTCGCTATGCTCGACGCCAGGCCAGCATTCACTTCACTGGCTTCTGCGACATGCCGATCGGCGGCAGCGGTGCAGTCCAAAAACTCCCGCTTTGCGACTGTTGGCAGCTGGTAATCGGCATTCTCCGTCGCCGTTTCGGGTGCTGCTGCAGGCTTTGGCTCGGTCGCGTCCGCCGGTGCGCTAGCCACTGCGCCATCCTCATCCGGCGGCAACGAAAACACGTTCAAGATCTGACAACAGGGGCCTTTCTCCTTGTCGCCGACGCGGACGACTTCTGGTTCCGACGAAGCGTTAGGTGCCCGATCATCGCACAACAGCGCATCATCACAATCATCAAACGGTTGGCTGCCCGTAACTGACGGTTGTTCCACTTCCCGCTTTTCCGGCGACAGCGTAGCGGCGATGCTGGATTGCGGGGAAGCAGAAGAAGGGAGAGAGAAACGAATGCTGAGATCCGGATAGGTACTCGAAGTGGCAACACTAAGCGGTGGCCACGGTCCGTCGAGCAAGTCCAAACTCGGTTTCGCCTCTTCGTGTTCTTCTTCTGCTTCCGAAGTGAGGTCGATTACGTCCGAGACGGGAGATGCAGCAGGCAGATCCATATTACCGCTGGGTGTGTTGGAATGTTCGTCGTCATGCAAGAGACTGGGGAAAGTCGCCATGAATTGGCTTTGGCATTGCGCAACGTCGCAGAGCGGAGAATTAACAAGTGGTTTCACATAAAGGTCGCTGGTGGTGTCCAACGACGGGGTGACTGTATGAGATTGCAAACCAACGGCTTCCCTGTCATCACCGGCTTTATCGTTCCCATGAATCGACGATGTTGGCTCTTCTCGGGGCGGAAACGGAACCTGAACGAAGCAATCCGACCACAAGTTGTTGTCGGACGCAACGCTGATCGCCGGTGCTGCGAACACATCTTCGACGCTACTCAACGGTGGACTGTAAGCCACCGTTTCCGGCGGCGAAAGCCCACTGCCGTTGTTGTCACATTCTGGGTCGAGTTCGATTGTTCCCAGATCAATTCTTCGAACTCTCTGCCGGCTGTCTGCCTGCATTGCCGTAGCAAATTTTATCTCTGCAGCTACGGACGGCGATGCCGTTGCGTTGTCGTCGTCTCCGGTGCCGTCGAGAGGAATTACAAACAGCGGCTGAATAACGGAAGCAGCAGACAGTGCGTCGGCGTCGGGATCGCCGTTTCGCACTGGATCGTCGGAGAACGGTTCCCGCGAAGGAACACCGTCGCAGAGATCACCGGCATGCGGTTGAACAGCGGCGGAGGCGGTCCTGTCCGATCGCAGCAGCTGCTGCTGCGGCTGATTGGACGACAGAAGGCGATCGACGTCTTCCGTCAACCTGGCCGCGATCCTCCGCTGGTGCTCGGCTTCGGAACCGGGCGAGAGCTGAAACTGACTGAAGGCGTCGGATGAGAAACGACACAGCACGTCGTCGACGTGGTCGGAAGACCGGACAGTCGGAAGCTCAGTCACAGGCATCTCAACGGCTGGTGCAACCGGCGTATCGGGCGGGGAACCGACGGACGGCAGAGTTAGCGCGATCGTCGTCTCGAAAGTGGTTAGGACGGATAAGAATTCGTCCGCAAGCCGCAGAATATCGTCCGCCATGCCGCTCACGCAGGCCGCCACGATCTGACCGTTTTGTTCATTGGGCAGCTTCCAGCGCAGCAGACGGTCGTGGATCGCCGTCATTCGTTGCAGGCAGTCGCCGACGAATCGGGCGCTGCGCTCAATTGTGGCAGCGTCGACGCCGCCGACGTCAACCTCGCCGCTGCACAGGCATCGCATGAACGCCGCGAAGTCGTTAAACTGTTTGTCGACGCGCGGAAGCAGGCGGCCGATCGTACAGAGTCGAGTCCACGCCTCTTCGACGTGAGGGAACGTCCCGACGTACTGATGCGTCCGGCCGCGGTGGATCGTCGTCAAAGCGTGTTGCATCGCCAAAAACGACAGTCGCTTTACCGACATTATGAGGTTACCGTAACTCTGTAGAAGCGCCCAAACGTCCCCACTTATCTCCGTTGAAGCGCGGCCGCCGACCGCCGGGATTGTTGACGCTAAGCTCACCGCCGGACGCCCCGAGGCGGGAACGGCCGTCCCACGAGCAACAGTAGCGGAGGTGGAGAACAGATCCTGGTAGGCAGGAGGCGGCGCATGCATGAGCGATGAAAGGCAATCACCGGCGTGGGATGAGGTCGACGCAGCGTAGAAGAAATCCGGAACGGCGCTCACATTTCGAGGAGCGGTTGGACGCATCCTCGGAACGGCGTTCGCCTGGTACAGCGACGGCGCCGGAGGTGGATGACATGCAGCCGGGACACCGGTAGCGTCGTTAGCAGTTCGACGAATGTTGGGAACGGCTGTGGCAGCGGCAGCACTTGGGGGTCGAAGACCGCCGCCGACAGAGGAAGGACGGTAGTACCCCAGCGGCGGCGGAGCTCGAGGACCGGCCGCCGTCAAAGAGTTCGATGTCGGTGGACGTCGTCCGGCAAACGACTGATGCGAATAACGAGGCAACGGCGGCGGTGCCGGTTCACGGAACATCGCAGCGCTCCTCAGAGTCGACGACGACGAATTACCAACGAGACTCTCACCGCTAGAGATATCGCCGGGCGCCGATCCTGTCGGCAGGCGGTATTGGTAAATTTGGTGCGGTCCAGCAATCAGCGGCGGCAGTCGATTGTGCGATGTGGGAGACGACAGCGAGGCGACCGGAAACTCCCCTGACGGTACTGGATTTCTCGGAGGACTTCTGCCAGTACTGGCGGAAGCGGCACAGGGCGTAGTCGTCCTCGGCGCCTGGCGCGAACAACCCTGAAGTCCCTCGGCCGCCGGAAAACGGGCGCCGCCGGCAGAAACACTCGGAGAAATCGCGGAACCCGCGGGCTGCTGCGGCGGGCACCGCGGAATGAACACGCGTCGCTTCGAGACGAACTTGATGTACGCTACGGGGCAGCACTGTCTCGGTCGCCAGGAGCAGCCGTTCGGCGAGTTGTCTAGCTCGTAGATATAAACCTACAAACATCAGCAACGTACTGCACAGTCTTCTGCGGAAAGAAGCAGTTCCTTACTATGAATTTAGGCACAGACGACGTAACCGAGAGCCGATATACAAAAACTAGCGTCACGCCGCAGCGTGAGCTGACATGGAAGAACCAGACAGTTCGGTTTAATGCAATTTTATTAACGCGATACGGACTGAACACGCGTACACGGTAACATATTCAACTGGCAGTTCATCGAACAGTCTTCCGTTACGTAATTGTTGACTGAGATCTCCCCGATCTCTATCGCATCATCTGCCGTTTAACATAACCGAGCTGTTGCTTAAACAGCGACTAAATTTAGACGATGCAGTCGCCTAAGCTGTATGATAATAAGCTGTAGCACGGTGTGACGGACTGACCAATCAGCAAAGAGGAAAATTACGTAATGTGCAGTTCTGGACCACGAATGGCGTCGTTCTTGGCGGCTGTGCGAGGACTAATACATTAATTTCGGAGCGTCAGCTAAGGAATGTAGAAATAAGCGTATGCACTAGCTGAATGTGTGCGTAGCTGAATTCAAGTACGTATGTGGGTTGACTATACAACATTACACTAGTCATCTCGGTGACTCGGATTTTATTTTTCGCATGCTTTACAAATACATTGTGCTAGCTACTACTTCCTTAATATCATTATCATGTCTGTATTTTTGTACTGTTTAGTCCACTTTCTCTTCATGTACTACTTTGCGTTTTGTCAAAGTTTATTAAACGAATACATGATATATGATATGACAGCCACAGTTTACGGCTGCACATTGCAAGTAACTGTAACGTCTGCATTCTAACTATACTAAGTTCATCGCGTGTTTTAATCTCATTAGCCAGGTGGCGCCTCGATTGAAGTTTTCGCGATTTTCTCATCATGCACTGCATGCAATTGTTTCGGGGCGGTTCACCTTCCCCCCCCTCAAATGGTTGAGAATGCTCCCGGTGAGCACTCGCTTGCCCGCGATTATTAAGACGTGACTCGAAGATTAAAGCGATTTTCGAAAATATAATTTTGCAATAGCTATGGCCAACTTCGTCAACACACAGGCTGAAGAAATCGATCGCACACGACGCAACCTAACTACACTTACGACAGACTCGGACTGGTGTTTTAGGGGCTGTGCCATCAGCAGCAGTTTAGGGGCGCCATTGTGAATGTATCATAAATAGAGTACGATTACCATTTACCGTATTACTGGTAATTA
>Ga0049107_10000572_pt1 | contig 11431 bp, 5 predicted proteins | sample WorMetilPIANOSA1_FD_61187 | JGI IMG/M metagenome (GOLD analysis project Ga0049107, IMG submission 61187) | Marine gutless worms symbiont microbial communities from Max Planck institute for Marine Microbiology, Germany - Olavius ilvae PIANOSA.1 | ecosystem: Host-associated > Annelida > Digestive...
CAGGCATTGAATTCTGCTCAACCCTGCGCCCTCTCTGCTTTGATGTTGAGTTGGTTGACATTGCTTGTCGTTGAGCACACCGATACCATGCACTGTTACAGTTTACGTATCTTCAGTGGAAACACTACGTACAAAGCTCTAAGTGTCCTGCAATTTCATGTCCGTCATTTTCAGCGCCCCCCTTCAAACCACGTCAGCTTACGTCAGCGTGCTTCAGCCAGCGTTGATAACGACACTTGCGAAAGTTATCGTCGATATTGCTACAGATAGTTTTAACGATTATTCTTAGTATTTTACCACTAAGCTTGCATGTCCTCATACTCAGTGATGTTGCTTGCTTGCTATTTATTAGACCAGACAATTCAAAACGTCTGATTGTGGGCATTCTAATGCTGACGTTGTTGTTCATGATGTCGATGACAACGCTAGATTAACGAGCGCTCGGAAGCTGGTGGCAAAGCCAACTTAGTCTACTGCACGACAAAAACCAAAAATAAGGAACAAAGAAAAGTAAAACAAAACTGAAAGCATTCCAAGACCTCAAACCTCCGCCAATGTGGAAAAAACCCGTTAAAAATTCGTGTATCCGGATCAGCACCAAAATTGAATATTTTGCTGCTAGCGAAACACTCCACCCAAGGAAAGAATTCGTAAAAGTTCATCGACAATTTCTTGAGTTATCAGCAAAATTCGTAAAATTTCCCATTCCCGGGCAATAATTCCGCTAATAATCATGTCCTGTATCTGCATCGTGATCCGGATCAGCACCAGGATCTAATCAATCGGTGCTAGTCACACATCATACCCATCCAAAATATTTCGCCAAAATTCGTCGATAACTTTTTGTGTCATCCAGCTGGCAGACAGACAGACAGACAACCACACAAAGGCAAAAACATAACCTCCTTGGCCGAGGTAAAATACAGTTGAGCGCAATAAGTCCCGTCCGGTGAATAGAGCCCGCGACGGCAGCGCAGTAGGTATTGGCTGACTGTTTACGCGCTGCTGCGATCTCCAGAGAAAACCATTCAGTTTTGCCGTCACCCAAATACTCGATTTTTGCGAGGTTCCTGCTTCTGCTCGTGCTTCTGCATGATGCCATGTTGTCGGTATCGAAATTTTGACTAGGAAAAAAACTGTCGGGCGATATTGTATTAACAACCCGGTGGCTTCGGCCGATGTATCTTAATTGCGAACGCACACAACCAACCAGCAACTCAGCCGGCGAGCGGGCAGCTGCAGCGACTGCAGAACATGTCGCGTGTTTATGAAGACGAACGTTATCGCTGCGCCGGCCGCTCATCATAAGTCAGCATTACGACTGACTTAGCAGCGCGCGACCGGCGTGACAGCTTGCGGATTTCTCTCTGAACCCGTCCAGAGTTTTGCCGTTTCGGGGATGATGCGGATAAAAATTAGCATCGTGTACGAACGTCGACGAAGGTAAAGGTAAAGATCCATACACTCGATATAGCGCCTCTTCGTAATGAATCACCACCGCGGAAATGCTCATACATGTATTGCCATACATGTTCTCAAAGGATTTCACAGTTTTACCTGCACATCCACACGTTCATCCGCACTCGGAATGAGCCACACTGCCTTTGCCTTCCCAGCTATAACTGGTACTCATTTACCGACCCCGGAGGGGTGGAAGGCTGAGTAGACCTTGGTGAGAAGTAGCCCAGGCCGAGATTCGAACCTGCAACTTCCCAATTGCAAATCCGGCACTCCACCACACAGCCACTAGCGCACCTAACGAAGTCTTCGAGCTGTCGCAATGTCCTCGAAAACAATTGGGACGAGGCATTTAGGACAGTACAAGGCCGTTATCGCCAATGCGCCTTCAAACCACGTCAGCTTATGTCAGCGTGCTTCAGCCAGCGTTGATAACGACACTTGCGAAAGTTATCGTCGATATTGCTATAATGCAATATTTTCCCGTGTGTACTGCGTGACACTGTATGGTATGATATATGTCGGACTTAATATTGTGATCTCGAGGTCACGCGCGGGTTCGAGTCTTCCACCGCGTACACACCTGCCGGTTCAGGATCTTGAAACGGATATGAGCATTGTCATTGTATGTCGTAAGGCTGTGTACGCAGCGCTGCTGACTGAGTTACCTTCTTTTGTCACCCGTCAGCATTCTGACTCACGATATTTATACGGGATTTCTGTCCGTCCATCTGTCTGTCTGTCATCACGTTTTGGTATTGTGCCTGAACGGTTGTATATAATTATATATATATCATCAAACTTTTTTTACCATCATTCTGTTTTTTTCTGCCCAAACAGCGTTACAAATTTCCGACGGTAACACCCTCAATTGGGCTCATTATATACAGGTTGCGTAAGAAAAATTGCGTTGACGCCGATTATCTCGGAAACGGTACGAGATAGGCCCATAGTTACGTATGGATCACTAACAGAAAGTCAAATCATGTCCGATGACGTTGGGTGATCCTGAAAGGCGGGACCTGAGGGATCCAGTTTTTTGGGAGGGGGGAGCTCAATCAGTATCTTCTTACAGTTTGACGTAGAATGCTGAAGGGCGATCTGTTTGCTAACCTTCTCGTTTGATGTTTTTTTTGTGGTCGCGGTTACTGTCGTCCAAGTTGTCACGAAATCGCCGGCACTACTATGTCAGCTGTAGTCCGTGTCGCTTGCGCTGACAAGCCAGGCGTCGCGCATGCTTGTCGAGATTCATTAATTATGCACGAAAGCGAGAGACGTACACTTGGTCGTCGTGGAGGCATGCTGCGGATGATGCCTGCCGACGCATCCCGCGATTATCCGTCGTTACGATCATGTCATCTCCGAGGTCGCCTGCGATACTGCATATTACAAATGCACTCGCCCTGCACCGTGTGCACACGGAATGCGTCGGCCAAACAGAGCGACTGCAACACGCCGTTGGTTTGATGTTACCCCGAAGACGACGACAATGCGATCGGTTTCTGTTTGTATGTTTGTTTGTCTGTTCTTCTGTGTGTATGTGCGGCAACAGGATAACTCAAATTGCTGTGGAGGGATTTTAGACGGGACGGAATTTTACAGGCCTTGCCTCACATTCAGCCGTCCTGTCCTGGCTCCGAGCGTTGGCCGCTTCATGGACGATTTTCCTCCAGAGTCTTCTGTCTTCTGCCGATCGAAGCAAGCGATCATCCTGTCTACTTGGTGATGTTGTCTTCCCAACGAATCCTTGGTCTTTCTCTTCTTCGATGTCCTGGCGTCGTGCCTTATATCATCTCTTTATCCAAACAGCCATCTTTCCGCAAAATGTCTGGGTGATATGAGAGTTTCTCCTCTTTATCACTTGTCGTAAACGAATGTCTACTTCGGCTTTCTGCAGTACCCACTCATTCGTTTTTCTTTCATTCCAAGAAATACGCAAAAGTTGTCTGAGTACTTTTACTTCAAACGCATTTATTCGATCTTAGTTTGTACTTTTCTAGGTGTTTGGACAAAAATAGAAGAATGACTTTCGTGAGAAACGCAGATTAAAGTCCGAATCCTCCATATGGATTGATTCCCATCATCGGATCACATTGTTGGGTGTTATGTTGCCTTTGATTAAATTTTGTTTATGGATAGTTTGAACAATGGACAAGTGATTAACTGTTGATGATACGTGTGAATTACGATTCAGACGTCTCATCAATCTAGGCTCCAGATTATGATCCGGATTACCGGATTACGGTGTTTGTTGCCTGTATCAGACGTGCTCGCTCTACCGACTTGTTGTAGGTATGAAATTAGTAAGCTTTGCTTTCTTGCAGTTTCGTTCAGAGTTATACGGGTCAAAGGAGATCGACTTGGATGTGATCGTTGTCGACTCTTGTTGTTTCTTGTTAGCTGATATTGAATAGCGTTACTTGCCTTTTCAATATTGCTACACTTATCTACGAAACTTTTGTGAAGCACCAAACTATACACACCAACAGACCTGTGCACGTTAGTCTTCATGCCGCATCAATTGTGCCATGCAGACGAATCTGGTCACAATGTGGATCAGCTTCCATGGTTACGTTCAACCTGCTTTAAAACACAGCGAATGTTCGGTAGTTCGTTTCAGACATCGCTGAAGATGCAACAACCAAATGCAGTACAACCATTCCATCCTTCCAATCTCAACAGGAACGCTAACGTGCACACTTGTGGTATGAAAAATTGCAATTCTCGACCAATATCTCAGCATATCTCGGAAAACGGTACGCAGATCCACGGTTATTGTGGATCGCTAATACTGGACTGCAACATTTCCGATGACCTTGAATGACCTGTTAAGGCTGGTACCGAAATCTTTGGGAGGCTCCTACGTAAGCACTACCAGTTGACCTACAACGACTGATCTTTGCGCGGTGCACCACACTAACTGAGTTAAAACTCCTCACAGGGTCAACCACACACACTCGACTCTACTGTAGGTGGCCAATTTTCTCTTCCCCTTAACGTACGCTCACACATTTGAGCAGAACCATAGCAAATTCGTCAACATAACTGACCACGGGGACGGAAAGTCCCATGCACTCGATCAAACCGTGTCACTTCCAGTGACCTCGAGTAAACCCTAATTTCGACTATTACTAAAAACATTTCTTTTCTCAGAGTACTAGTGTACACAGTGCATCAGAGGCACTTGCGACGATGCGCTATATAAATTGATGTTTTACTTACTTACTTACTTACTTACCTTGATTAAACCCTAAAGGTCGTTTCAGCATCGCTAATGAGCGATTCTGTTTGCGTGGCTAAGGCGGTGATTACAACAATGATTCAACTGCCAGTCGATCGCACGGTTCGACTCCCATTCGACTGCAATTCGACCGCGTTACGACCACTCGACGACATTCGTTACGACCGTATAGGCTTTGCAGCCCAAACAAGCTGTGCGGCCTGTAGCGGAGCCCCAGACTATGCCCCACCCCTGACTTTGACCTTTGACCTTTTGATCTTGAAAGTGGTGTCCGAGTCACATGTGACGTGGGCTACCTGTGTGCCAATTTTAGCCTCTCTATTCTCGACTTAGGCCCGACGTACGCGACAGACGTCAGACAGACAGACAGACAGACAGACGTCAGATGTCAGACGTCAGACGCGCATCATCGCTTAATGCCCCCTACCCGTAGGGGCGGGGCATAACAAGCTGTGCGGGAGGCTGCCACAATATGCCCCGCCCCTGCAAGTTGACCTTTGACCTTTTGACCTCGAAAGTGGTATCCGAGTCACGTGTGACGTGGGCTACCTCTTTGTCAATTTTATTCTTACTAACCCTCTCTGTTCTCGACTTAGGCCCGATGTACGCGACAGACAGACATCAGACGTCAGACGCGCATCGTCGCTTAATGCCTCCTACGTTTACGTTTATTAAAATCTTGTAGCACGAATGCTAGGCCCATAGGGGTGCCGGCATGATAAATAAAATGGCATGACTGCGGCTAGCATATCAGCGGGCACTGGTGTGTGTTACGTCACTGTGAACTTAATGACGTTAGTCGAACGGCCGTCGAGTCTAAGTCGAATAGTGTATATCTGTAGGCACCGCATAAAGTTGTAGTATTGTGCGTTGTGCTGTTGTGTGCAGTATGTTCGACGATGTCGAACGGCGTGTTCGCGCTGTTCGGCGTCATAATGCCGACCACGCAGCGGTCGATCGAGTCGTTCGCCAGTTCGTTCAACATGCCTTACGTCACGCCGAGCACGCCGACGCCGTCCTGGACGAGCCGCCGCGACGCCAACACCGCCTTCACCCTCTTCCTGCGTCCGACCTACCACGAGGCCATCATCGACGTCGTCCGCAAGTACCGCTGGACTAAGATCTACTACATCTACGACGACAATGACGGTACGCAATCGTGTACGAGATCTCGCTGACTCGGTGCTGAGGTGGTTAGGGCGCTCGGCTTGCGGTCGACAGGTCGCCGGTTCGACTCCCGACCGCCGCGCTTTCAATTAGTGACACTCGGCAAGTGCCTTTGTCACCAAGCAGTCTAACTGGGTACCGCCGATCTATGGGCACTGATGCTCTGCGGCTGGGAAGGTAATCGTAGGTCTGGCCGCTCAATTACCATGTGTCATAGAAAATAGTGATATCCCCTACGGGAAAGGGAGATAAGCAGGCCGCCAACAGCCCAATGTTCCGCGGAGTATGGTCTAACTTTGACATGGGATAGTGATATTTTCCGTCTGAGACAGACGGAAATAAGTGGCCCCAAAACGCTATTTTCCGTCTGGCTCAGATGGTGCCACCTATCGAATGTGATTTAGGTTACCGGTTCCGAACCCGAACCCTAAACCCTAACCCTAACCCTAAAAGTAACAGAAATCTATGCAGTGCAAAACGACACCCAAATAAAGTTCAAAATAGTGTTATAAATACAAGTTATTTCGTAGGACAGGGGGTGGGGGTGTAAAAGTCCTATAACCGCGAAGCGAGTACCACTGACGATCTAAGCGGGACCGCGAGTGCAAAACAGGGGTTTGGGTGGGGTAATTAAGTAAGATAACATCATAACAAGGTACAGACGGAAAATAGCCCATGATTTCTCTAAATGTCCGTCTGTCTCAGACGGAAAATAACATTTACGTTTGACATGCTACATTAAGAACGGGGGACGCTACATTGGCCATGGGAGAAGTAAGATAGAATTGCTCAAACTAAAACATAAGCGGTTAAAGCAGTCGAATCAGCGTGTAAAGAGGAATGTATTTAGTTCTTTGTGAAAGCTCCCATTTCAGCTGCGAGGGGGAGGCGCGCGTTCCACGCAGATGGACCTGCAATGAGAAAGAACATTCTTCGTATGAAGACGTGTGGAGTTGTGAAACTTATCAGTATGTTCTGTGTCCAGATATACTGCAGAATTATTTAAAATCCGCATACAATTAGTCACATCTTCAAGGTGTTGAATTATAAACAGTTAAAGGCACATATTAAAACTTTACCATGCACGTCTCTCGTGTACATCTTCGTGGCGCTGTCTAATTAAACAAGCTGTGCGGGAAGCCGCCACAATATGCCCCCGCCCCAGTGACCTTGACCTTTTGACCTTGAAAGTGGTGTCCGAGTCACATGTGACGTGGGCTACCTCTGTGCCAATTTTATTCTAGGCCTCTCTGTTCTCGACTTAGGCCCCATATACGCGACAGTCAGACGACAGACAGACAGACAGACGTCAGAAGTCAGACAGCATCATCGCTTAATGCCCCGCCTAGGGGGCGGGGGATAACAAGCTCTCTGCGGCTGTACCTAACTTAGTACCTCACCGTCAGTGACGTAGCCAGGATTTTGGTTGAGGTGCGACCGTGCGGCACAATCAAAGCAAGTATATTCAGTGATACAAGTAAGAGTAATGCGCTTCAAATGACTCATAAGATGCCTAATATCATGAAGATGACAGATCGATTATCACCGAGCATAATCGTATCGTATCATCGTTGATGTTTATTCTTTTTCTGTTATCTTTCGTAGTTATTTTTGCGAAAATGTCGAACTGGTACGTGCTTCAGAGCCCAATAAATGGAGACGCCACTACTGTAATTACCACGTTTAAATGCAACCTTGACCGTAGATGAGCATCATAGTCATTCCTGGTGACGTTTCTAGCATTTAGTACGAGTAGCTGTTAATACCCAATCTTTCATTCACCCCACAAATCACACGGGATTCTTGAAAACCTCGTGTGTGTTCGTGAGGGAGATTGGTGACGGTCTGGATCTAACTGTCAGCCGCGATCGTGCCAGCAATTGATTGAGCGTTGAAGTGATTCCAACCAGGCACGGCTAGCGTTCCAAGTCTCGCGTCGGCAAGCCACCATTTCTACGCCCTGTCACTGCGCCCTGCATGCAACGGTCTGATGGTATCCTTATCTTGCCGTGACGGGCGCTTCCGCAGTCCGTCCGCATCACCGATCCTATACCCCGAGTCTGCACCGCAGCGATGGCGGTGTGTCACCGTTGACTTCCTCCCGCGTTCGAACGCGCTCCGCCGTTCATTTGCAATACAAATGTGCGGCGGTCGTCGCATCCCGCTCGTGCGTGTCGCCGTCGGGGACAGCTGATCGGTGACCAACCGATCGCGTGTCTCTGGATTGCATCTACGGCATCATCTTGCCCCGCTGCTGCCGCGCAGCCGGCCGCGCCACCCTCTCACGACCCCTTCCCGTCTTGCAAGGTGTCCCTCGTGTGCACGCCGCGTCTAAGACCGTGGGATCGCCAAGGCTGACGTCGCCGGTGGTCCGGCGTTGCGGCGACAAATGCGACCGGACGTGCGTGCGGCGGTGTCGGTCCCGCGGGAAGAATGGAGGATGCGCAGATCGTGCGATGCTTCGGGGAAGCGTAACACCGCCGGAATTATTAAACATTTCTATGGGATTCGCCGTTCCGTCTTCTCGTAACCACTATCACATTGTCAGTAATCTCTCTCGGCCTTCGCGACGGCACGACTAAGTTAAAACCGCATTCGTCCTCATCGCACCGCAGCGATGCATCTGCATCATTAATGAATGTCTGTTTCGATCTGTCATGTTAACTGTTTTAGGTATTTATGTTCCGTTTCAATCGATCGATCAATCAATCACTCAGTCAATAGTTTAGCTTATAGCACCCATGTTAGCTTTTATTAAATGTCAGTATGTACGATTTCTGTTGCGTACCGTTCATTCTAATGCAAAATGTCAAAGCCTGGTTCAATAGACGAAACGGAGAAAGTTCAAGAATGTCGCGAATCTATTGAGTGCAGCGTTTATTTAGCAATTCACCCTTTAGCTGGGCAAGTTTGTTTACTGTAATTCTCTCTGTCCTGCTTTCTTTTTCTCACAACTATAACAACCTGGAGCATTATAGAGATCTCCCGCAGTGTCGGCAGCGAACTCCGGACGTGTGACAGTCTGGAAGCACGGCGGTCGAGCGAGACGTTTGCGGGTCGGCGATCGTCGCATCGGACGGCAGCAGCGTTCGCGAGCGTCCGTCGACCACCCACGTCGTCGTCTGTAATGAACAGACGAACGTGCTCGACGTCAGCGTTGCAGCTCCGTCTTCGCAATCAACAGAAATGTTGTTGTTGTTGTTAAGGATTTCTCACTCATGCAGGCTTTAAAAAAAGTTTTTCGTCAGTTTGCTGTTTTATTCATGTAATACTTAAATGTAGCTAGCCTTTGCACATCGTATTGTATACGATATAAGCCGCAGAAGGCTCGGAAGTCAGTTTGTGGTTCGTTTTGACGTATAGACCGTTAGTGATATTAGCGCAACGTACGACGTCTGCTCTGTATCTGAAAGCGTAAACTGGTTACAAGCACAGCACAAGCCTAACGTTATTACTGAGAAACCAGAAAGTGTTTCTGAATAACTCCATTCATTACAAGTGATACAACAAACAAAATCAGATGGTAACAAGCATACTCACAATAGTTCGAGAATATTTTTCATTAGTTTGTAGATGCTACACTTTGTAAGTAGACTATACACTGTATCCACAAAAAGGTAAATCAAATTGTTATAGGGCCTAAGCTTAAAAACCGTTCTCAATTTCCATCAAGTTTGGCACATTGGTATATCAACGAATGCTGAATGCGTTAAAACTGTCCACTTCACCTGATGTATGTCCACACACTACTTTGTAATGTTACGACAGACAAAATCGCGACAAAGTAGTTTAATTTCACATGACTTTCGGCAAAAACTCGAGGGTTAAGACAAAAAAAAACATTTATTTGCTGAAATAGTTGGTGAAAGATAGGCATTCTGTCAGCTTCGCTAAGCTGACATTTCCGACACAAGATGTGCAATATTTACTGAGTGGGCGACGACAGACTGTGTCATCACGTGTCTGCAGTTCAGCAGTGGCGTCACCGTCTATCAGCGCGTGTTGAAGCGAGTGGCGAATATTTCGAACGTTTATGGTAACAGTGTAAACAAATGATATGTCCTAGAGCAGACAGAAAATTGTTTCCGTTTTAGTACTCGAGTTTTTGCAAACAACGCGTGAAATAGAAGGATGTATTGACGACGAACGTCAATTCAAGACGGCCAAGCGTTCACAAGCGCCTGGTGACGCCATTGTTCTGAAACGGTTTTTCCACGATAACTTCGTTATTTTGTCGTAGATCGAAAAGAATAGCATTTTTGGAATCAGTTAATTTTTCTACGTGTGTCTATATGCAAATTTTCAATTTTCGTAATGGTCACGTGACCACTTTTCGGCACCAATCAGGGGCCTATGTCTGCCAAATGCTTGGTCACAGACTCTCCAGACTAGCAAAAGGCACACCTTCAGAGTCTCGGCTTTCCATCGGTACCATTAATTTGGGGTAAAACTGTTTCCTGTAGGCTGTGATGTAGGATAGTCGAATGGTACCTAAAACGCGAAAAATCCTGTTTTTGGATCTGGCCCCGCCCACGCTATAAAATTCCGGAATTTTTCACGATAGCACCCGTTCTCATCTCCACTTCGACGGTTTTTCTGCCGAAATCGCGGCGATTCGTCGTCTATATATAGGACTTAGGGTGCGTTACAAGTATTACAAAAAAACATAGTCGTTTTGGTTTGGCCTGGAGCCACCTACGAGCCGATCGCCGTCTAAGTCGGCCCACAAGTGTATTCCGTACAATAATAGGTGTATGCAAAATTTTCTCCAGATCGGTTGAGATTTGGCAGTACGAGGGCCAAAAACCTGTTTTGGAGTAAAAACGGAGAACGGCCAAGCCTATGCATGGCCGTCAAATACACACACTATTTTTGTCAACCTTGACTCGTAGCTTTGCAAGGCAGTGCGCACATGTATGTACCTGAGTTGAAGTCGATAATGTTTATGCAATGTATTCATGCAGTAACACCTATATACGGGCGAAGTCGACGGACCTGTTCTATTATGGATTCATATTTTTTTCTGTACTCCACGCGCGCGGCGGCGGTCCATTTGCGGCGAACAATACATCACGGTGCAGCGAACTGCTATTCTAGCTTTCATGACGTATCCCTTCTTGACGCTTCGACCTGCCGTTTGTCATTGTGTCGCCGCATTATTTTGTTGCCGGTGACAAATCAATGGGATAGAATGCGTATTGTTTTCAGTGTCGTGATTGACTCATCTCCCAGTGTACGCCTTTGCTTTGCCCTAATACTAACCCTAACGCTAGGTTAACTATATGCGTACTGACTGAAAATTTTACAAATAAAGGTTGGCATTATTTTGTCAATGACTGTGAACTTGACAGTAACGCAGTCGAAGTGGTGAAACGGTTTCTGTTGGCAGCGTTCGGACATCGGTCTTAACTGGACTGTTGAAGACATCTGTCTCAAGTCAGTTATGGTAAAGCGGTGCATAAGCCGCCGGCTTCGCCGAGCGAGTGACACGTCTTTCGAGTAACTTTGCAATACAGCAGGTGCTTATGAAGTCAACGACGAAGAGAGAGAGAGAGAGAGAGAGAG
>Ga0049107_10000573_pt1 | contig 11429 bp, 8 predicted proteins | sample WorMetilPIANOSA1_FD_61187 | JGI IMG/M metagenome (GOLD analysis project Ga0049107, IMG submission 61187) | Marine gutless worms symbiont microbial communities from Max Planck institute for Marine Microbiology, Germany - Olavius ilvae PIANOSA.1 | ecosystem: Host-associated > Annelida > Digestive...
GCCCTGAGCAGTGATGTACATCTCCCATTCAGTAATGGAGGGCCAGCGACATAATAACCCCCTTAACCCGCATTGCTTTTGTTTACAACGACCCAAAAGGGATGGAACTAGCTCCTAACCTACATTAGAGTGGTGGTAGCTAAAGCTCTAGGAGGCTCATTTAAATTAGTTACGCTAGCGCCAAGAACTGTAAGGTGAGATGACTCAACTGCCCAAGGAAACACAAAAGAATGGGGACACAAACAAATCAAAAAGGACAAATAAACACGCAACATTGAACCAAAGCACTAATGGCAATACAGTGACAATGACCTTTTCTCCGTCTCCGAAATGACCTATACTGTGTCGAGTGGGACGTTAAACTCTAGTATACCATACCAATGACCTTCTCTGATGTTTGATCAACACTGATTAATGGCAATACAATGCCGACAACAGTGTGGTCAGTTCATCAGCCAATACTCACTGCTGTCTCGTTCATTGGCTAACATTTAACTAACAACTACACACAGTGCATCACTTTGTCTTACAGATTAAACCAAGTTTTAAACTTTAGTTTAAAATCCAAAGGCCCTGTGCGGGCTCCGGGTTGTAAGAATAGCCCCACTCTGTTTCCTGGCCGGACGTCGTACAAGGCAACTAAACCAGGCTTAGTCTGTCTATCATATCTTAGTATGTTTTTTATTGTGTTGTTATTTATTAGAGCCCCTATTGTTAGTTTTCGTTAGTATGTGTTCTGCCTTTTGGTTATTCTAGTTAAGTTGTCAGTACCTGCTAAGTGATTGGCTAGAAAGACCCCTCTGAAGAGCCTAAACGTGGCAAAGGGATGGTCTCCATAAAGCCCATGCTGAGGAGAGCTTATTATTTGTTGTTTTATTGTATTCTTTCATTGTTTAATTGCATGATGTTTGTGTAGTACCCTGGCCCCTATGTGATATATTTCCTACTTCTATGGCATGATATAGCCTATTTGTTTTGAAAGTGACGTAAAACACCAACTACTAACTAACTAAAATCCAAAGTTTAATCCGAACCCAAAATACAGTATTAATACAATGCTGAGATTAACACTGGTTCAGAACCAGTTTTAAACTCAGCTTCAGATGGGATAACTGATTTTATACTCAGATTCAGATGGAATCTTTGATTTTAAAATCAGCTTCAGGTGGGATGATTATACTCAGCTTAGAACCAAAGCCCAGCATAATTTTATCTTTCAGATTAAACTGTTTTAAACCAAATTTTTAACCAAATTCCAGTTTAATCAGAAGCATAAAGTGAGCCAGAGTGTATCAATTTGTTCTAAGCAAATTCAAATATTATTACCGATGCGACAATATTCTGCATACTGAATGTAAAGTTGTAAATGTAAGTTGTAAAGATGGATGTATTGGGGCAAGAGGTTAAAACTGGATACTGCGTGAAGAAAAGTTCATACCAGAACTGATTAAAGACCAGCAGACCGACAACGGCGGCCATGTTGGTATGACCAGAGCGCGACTGCAGACTCACGGTGACATTACGTCCACTGGCGTCTATGATGCCTTGAGCGAGGATTGCACCGAACTTGGCCATTACGTCCTCGTGCTTATCACTAATCACCTGTGCATCGTACATTAATACTTTACTCATCCACAATGTATCCAATCTTCAACAGGCAAGACATTAAGTGACGACGAGGATCAAAAAACACAATGCCTCCTCTATAGTGATAACATTGGCACATGCAGGCCAATTTGAATAAATTTTCACTGTTGAATTCAGAAATAAACCGCATAGAAAGCTGTAATTAAACTGACCAACTATCTCAAAACTGTTGCCGCACTACCTTGTGAAAATTCATCGTTCAACATTCCATTCATATGAATGAGCCAGATTAATCTGCGTAATGTCGGGAAGTTTCTGTTTGAGTAACTTTATTTGCTTATCTACTTTTCCTGCGTGCTGCTCACGTCATCACGACATCTTTGTGACATTCATTTGTTAGTCATGGTCCACACAGTCATGGGTCAAGGAAGACCCTATCACAAGTTTCCCTTCCCCTACTTTGGTCATCACGCAAAATTTGGTGGCTCTAGGTAATATCACGTGGGCACACATAGAATCACAAAAACTGGGCACAGCCCCATTATTTCAGCTATGGGGCCTAGTCGACCATCTACAAACCTTGCACTAACCTAGATGTACAATCACGATAGACATCCGACAATGACGCAGCATGATATATTCAATGAACAAGACGGAAATGGTAAATAACACAGCCAGTGACAACCTTGGTATAGAGTTGTCTAAAGTGTGCAACTCGTGGACATGTTTGGTCGTTCTGCTGGACCAGCACCAGTGCCGAGGCAATCAAAGCACCTTGTCTTACGTAGTTCACTGGATCGTTAGACAGTGTCTCCAACAGACCTATTGCTTCCTTCAGTCCTGTCCCAGCACAGGCCACACCCAGAGCCAACGCCGCACCATATCTACACATGCCACATTTGACACTAATGCAAACTGTGCAAGTTACTCAGTGTCACCAACTTGTAGTGGGCGTCATGGCCACGAACTTATCGGTTGCTCCTAGTTTTTCACCGGCAAGTTATTGTTGTTTTTTGTATGCGTTCCGGCATCTTTGCCGTGTGCGTGCTCGCGGTCCGGTGAGCGACTAGCTGGTTGCTGATGCTGAGTGTCTTGCATAAATGTTGAGCTAGTCAGTCTGTCAGTTGAATTGGACAGAGAGTGTTGACAGACTAGTCGTCGCTTCTGTTGACGTAGTATGTGCGAGCGGTGTGTTTGGCTTAATTACAACCCATTACCTAATCTGTTTGTTACATTTAATCATAAAAGCATTCACACCTAAAACCCCCCACATCACTACAAACTTACAGCCACCAACATCATTAGACGTAGTACACTTGCACAAGGCAACCGAAATGTCTCCTTACACTTTCTTTTCACCAACCGACAGCCAGTCATCACAGTCACGTCACAATATATAGCATTAATGTGTGGGTTAATCCCTGTATAACCAAGACTAAAGACAAACTAGCCTGATTAAGAAGTGTGGAGTTAGTGGTCAGAGTTGCAGCCTCGCTGACTGACAAACAGTGTGAAGCTTCAAATGTCACCGTGTAATTGATTACTGCCATTTTTGTGATTTTCTCAGCAACTACTAGGCATTGCTCAAAGTACTATACATGCACACCTTCCAGTTAGACTGACGATGACGAGACCAAAATTCACAATCCACAGAGAAATAGTGACTGGAAGTAAGAAGAAAGAGAGGTTAAAGATACTGAGTAATGTGCATTGGGCATATTAAAAATTTTAAAAGAAAATTGTAACCCTAATCCACACAGCCATGGGAAAGCATGCAAGCCTGGAGGGCCTCTTCTTCTGCACACCAGGTGACACAAAAACGGCAGGATGCTGTCATTTTGATTCTAAAGGGCGGGGCATACCCACAATGCAGCACAGCCACAAACACTAGTCAATATATAACTGCAATATCTATGCCCACTCCACATCTGCATCAATTACTCCCAGTCAACAGCTGGTCTAGCAAACCTTTGGTCCAGACAGGCCTTAATTGTGACCAGTAAGTCAGACTTGATGGTACATCGCCAGTTACCATTAATGAACTGTAACTGGCGATTTACTACCTGAACTTAGCAAATATCCTCTTGAGACGGCAACGCTGCACTTAGTTATGTGCACAGAATTTACCAATGTTGACAATTGGGTGTGGAATGTGGTCTTTGACTTGAAGAGAGCTTGCATAACACATGACGATTGCAACAAGGAATAACAGCTGTACACACATTTTTGCTGATGGAGAGACAGCATTAAACCATCATAGTATTTGTGTCATTTGTTACCAATGTCGTGTCTAGCAGACCAGCATCGGTTATTGTTTTTGCAGATGCTAATATAATATAATAAATATAACAAAATTTACAAAATCATACCCAGACATTCGCACATTCGGTTTTTTTGCTAGTGAGAATTCCTACCCTCCAATAAATTTCACAACAATTCCCTGACAACTTTTGGAGTTATCATCTAAATTTTTACTATTGCCTTGTCCTCCTCATCATTATCAGCTGTGGCAGACTCAGACAGCATAGCCAATTCCACGACGTGCTGCCAGGAGAAAAGGTCCACTGTCTGTTGCACAGTTGAATGGTCCGAGATCAATTCTGTATGTATCTGAGTCTTGGACATTCACATAGAGAACAATAAACAGTCTACAAGTCTTCATCAACAAATGTATATTGCAGGATTGTTAATGTACATTGTACATTGGCCAGACAGAATCAGCAACAATGACTTATCAACAATAACTAATCAGGAACCAATAGTGAAACAGATTAAAGGAAGAAAATGGAGTTGGCTTGAACACACACTGTGAAAAAATGACTAAAGAATTGCAAAACAAGCTCTACAGTGGGCACGACAAGGACAGAAGAAAAGGGCGACCAAGGAACACGTGAAGTAAAGATCTGAAGTCAAAAATAGGGTCAGCAGGATTCTTGTACAGCTGGAGCAAGATGGAGGCAGTGACTCAATACAGAACTGGATGGAGAAAAGTGGTCTGTAGTAGGGGTCTGGATCTGGCCAGATATTCGGTGGATTTTTTGTATCCAGTCCAGATCCAGATCCTTCTTAGGATCCGGCCGGATCGATGTATTGACTGAAATGTTTCCAGCAATGATACTGAACACAAGTTTTGACGTTCCAACATTTTACTGTCGATGTGATGTCACTATGAACACGAAAAATGACTTGACATGTTAGCGTACCGGCTACTAAGCTACAAATGTCATACACGTGAGTCTTCATACAAGTCCATCAAAGTAAGGTAATGCACGTCCTAACAGTCAATCCAGCCGGATCCAAAGTCTGTGGGTCCGGTCCGGATCCAGCTGGATCCAACATCTCTGGATCTGAAAATTCTGGATCCGGTGCATCCCTAGTCAGCGGCTTATGCTCCACTGGGAGCGACAAGGCATAAGGGAAGATAAAGTAAGCTAAGGCTGGTTAATTCTTGTACATGTATTCTCCTGTTTAGTGCAGAAAGAATGAATAAATGAATCACCTGACATGAGGATTGTATGACTCGGCAAGCAGTGACACAACAGTTGGACACTGTTCCGGTGAACGAAACAGAATGAAGCCAATGGCAGAGACGGCAGCACGCCTGACATCGTCCGCCACGTCGCTGACAGCCATGTGCAACAGCTGTCTCACGGCGCCATTGTTTGCCGTTCCAGCGTACGCCGCACCCAGTGCCAGCGCAGCCGCCCAGCGCAGTATTGGATCTTTGTCACGTGACAGCTCACTAATACAGTTGTTGGCTTCTTCGAGCCGACCGTACATCGTCAGCGCGAGACCGACGGCGAGACCACGAAGGATCTTCTCGTGTTGAGACTCACGAGCATATGTCAACATGTCAGTGATTGCAGCCAAATCACATGTACCGAGTTTCACCAAGCCGATGGCAATACCAGCTGCCTCACCTGAGCAACACACATCAACAACCACAACAGACTACACCAGCCTAGCATGATCTGTGATGTCTGCATTCAAACTTCATCGCAAATGCCACATCATTCACCTTAATTTACTTTTACATCACAGCTTGAAGATAATTGATCGTGGCAACACCTGGTAAATAACACTGCATTAACTTGTTCTATATTTTACTGCCATTTTTATCGCGCGACGCTATGTGCAATCACAGTCTTTGCTGTCTCCCGGTGTCCGTCTGCCTGTCTGTCACGTTGGTGGATTGTATCTAGATGGCTGAAGACATCGTGAAACTTCTTGTTCGGCCCGTTAGGCCCATCACTCTTAGTTTTTGACATCAGGTGCTGGTACCCAATTCCAAGGGGAACCCCTTCAGCAGGGGCAGAATATACATAGGGGTGGGAAATATTTGCGATTTCGCCATTTATCTCGGAAATGGTACAAGATAGGCGCATGGTTGCTATGGAATGTTAATAGGAAGTTGTAGGCAGCTGATTGATCCGTGCGGTTCTGATGACCTTGAGCGACCCGTAACTTGGGTTTAAAGGTCACAGTATACGTACAAGTCGAATATCTCAAAACCGTGCATCTCAGGGACAAATAGACTATAGAACACTAATAGGAAACCATACCCAATCTATCGAATGGTACCACTTTCAATGACCTCGACTGACCTCTAAACGTGTCACGCAGTTTATCAGAGATAGCAGAGTTTCTTTTATTCTCAGCAGCCACCATCGGCAATTGGCATAAACTGTAGAACTCGCATCAATCGTGTGTACAAATGTGTGCTGGTATGGTAATAGGGAGGCTGGCACAGAGTAGAGTGACATGGAAAATAAAATGTCCCCATCCAAACCTAATCAGGGCTTTGTACGACAAGTCAGTTAGCTGCGTTCGTGCCAATGATCTCCAAAGTACGTGGTTTGAGATTATGTCTGGTGTACATCAGGGGTGAGTAATGTCTCCAGACTCATTTGCCACAGGCATGGACTATCTACTGGACAGAGCAGTCGGGATAGGCATGAACGGCGTATCTTTTGGCGACCATTTCTACACTGATTTGGACTATGCCGACGACGTATGCCTGCTCATAGAACTGATGGAGTTCCTGGTGCCGGTACTTGAAGCCATAGCAACTTATGCAGAATCTTTGGGGCTTGAGGTCAATTGGCACAAAACAATGCTGCAGGCTTTAGGCAACATCTAGGATGTCCCTCCTTCTGTCACAGTATTGGAGCAAGAGGTTAGCACAGTGGAGAAATTTGTTTACCTGGGCGCTCTCATCCACTCATCAACTCACAGCTTTCCAGACATCCTCAGACGGAGTGCACTCACACATACAGCAATGCAGAGCCTTGACAAGCAGCTCTGGCGGTCCAGAATCTAGCTAAGCCAACACACCTTCGTCATGTGGAGAACAGCACCGCTGCATTTGGACAATTACTTAAGACTCATTTGTTTTCTGAGTACTAGCGTATACAGCGCATTATGGGTTTCGGCGATAATGCGCTATATAAATCGACGTTTTACTTACTTACTAAGCTCAACTAAGCTGAGGCTCTACCACACCTGTATATTGCCGATTTTTCTGTATGGGTCAGAGTGCTGGGTGATTACCAAGGAAGACGCATACAGGATCAATGTCCTCCATCAATGGTGTCTCCGTATGCTTCTCGGCATGAAGTGGTATCACTTCATCTCCAATGATGAAGTTCGACACCCGACCAACCAACCTCTACTCACAGAAATCATCCAAGCATATTGCCCGAATGGACGACAATGTAGATGCTAAGCAGATCTTGACTTCCTCACCTTCTGTGTATTGGAAGAGACCACTGGGACGAAGGGATGACCTGGATGAAGACGGTGCAGAACGACCTCAACTCCCATGGGCTGTCATGGACTGATGCAATTGAGCTGGCCCAGAAACGACCACTCTGGAGGCTGTTGGTGACCAGTGGCGCTACGCACTCATAGTGGTGCAAGCACAAGATGATGATGATGATGATCCCAACCCCATAAATTTTTCCTATCCCCACCCCATTCCCGTGGATTTTCCCCATCCCATTCCATCCCCATTCCACATCTGTTTATTCCTTTAATGTATAAATGAGAATCAACAGCTTCTAATGACCGGTGACTGCATCGTCAAGTTCAAGGCAATGTTTGAGTTGGTCGTAGACGTCTTGTCGTGCTGTTCCCATTGCCGCAAGGCCGACACCAAGACAACCGCCATGACGGACAACGTCAGACGTAGCATCACGCAGTTGTGACAGCAAATAGTCTATCATCTCACCACCGTGATTGGCATGGATTAAACCTACTCACAGCAAATTCACACATCAACAGCAGTCAACAATAAACACTGGCAAGAAATATTTTGAAACGACTTTGTATGTACGTGTGTATCCTTGTTAGCAGTATTACGGGGACATGGCTCAATTTATTGGCTGTAGGGAGTACTGAACACATATGACTCCACGACAAAAGTGGATCAGGGACAGTGCCAGGAAACAAAACAAAATAGTGTCATGTAAATAGGTTAATTATTTACATTTTCAGTTTTGAAGTCTGCTAATTCTGTGCTTGATCATCTGTGTTGCTGCAATTTAAGTACATTGGTTTTCAATTACCTAGGTTCCTGATTACGTAAGATGGCAAAAGTGAACATGACATCAGACAAAGAACTTGGATTTCATCACCATTGTCATCATCATCCAGGGTGGTCAAAACACCATCATCAAGTGCGAGAATGTCAGCAGACAATGAAGAATAACTGAAGGGCTCCGTGAAAGAACTGAACATCCTGATATATTTCTTTTTTCCGCCCATCACTCAGTGGTTTTCTATTTCCGATGTTGTTTACTGGTGGAAGGTAGTGTCAGATTTTAGTGTTCTAAAATATTATTAATTAAATATTAATTATTCGGTTAATATACTGAGCGAATGTCTACATATTCTAATCGACTGCAGCCAGCTCTCCAAAACCTATTATAACGTGTTGTTCGGTTGTTCTGCCCGAGAAAATCACTCGTAAAGCCAGTGATGTGGCAGAAAACCTGCAATTATAACGTGTTGTTCGGTTCTTCCACCCGAGATCGTCATGCACGATGCATAAATCGGCGGACATTCAGAGAATAACATTAAATGCATTGTGCATGACGATCTTGGGCGGAAGAACCGAACAACTCGATATATTCTGCCGTGTCACTGGCTTTATGTGTGACTTTCTCAGTTTCATAGTTCTGGAAAATATTCGGTTCTTTCATGGAGCCCTTCAATTTATTGATGTGACTGGCCATCTTCTCAACATCAGTCACAGATTGCATTTACCAAGCATGCTAAGTCATCCATATCATTGCTTCGTGCAAGACGAAGAAACTGTTTAACATGTCTACATAGTGTTTAACAGACAACAAACCACTTACTAAAGAATTTAATCATTAGTGTTTAAATGCGGTGGCATCTATGAAGCAACAGCAGTTTGCGGTTTTTAATGCTTTGCACAAAAGCTTCACAAAAGCTGTCAGACACGATACATGAGTACTCACCTAGAGCATATAAACCTCCGCCTTCAGAAAATACAGAACCAGGACCAGTTTCTTTAGGCAAGTACGTCGACATTAGATGCAATGCTTCTTTTTCATGACCCTGTATGCCAAAATACCAGACATGTATGTCTGTACATTCCAATAACGTACACTGTACCTCAGCAGCTGAACTCAGCCACTACAGACTTAATTGTAATTTAAAAAGTATAAACACTACACAAACTGCATAACATATATCTATCTCTTCGCTCATCATCTTCCCTGGGTAGGCATGTCCGAGCCCTTGAAAATTTGAAAGTTCACTTATGAACTTCTACAGAATTGTTGTAACTGAACTAAAGTATTATGTGGCTGAATACCTATTTCAGATAGTGTGATGTCAATGTGTAACTACAGCTTTTCATGTGACAAACTAAAATCTGGTTTAATTGCCTTGATGCCATGTGGTCACAAAACTGCAAACTACAAGTTAACATACTGGTGTTAACTGGCAGCCGGTGTAGAGTGATACTAGGTCTGAATGATGCCAATGATCATAGATTATAAAGGACATGGTCGAACTTCCTTTGCATAGGAAATTAATTTCAGAGCATGCACAGCTGCATTACAATGATCCTGACACAGTGTCATGAACACTACAGATAGGACTTACACTCAGTCAGTCTTGTTACCTTTCAGGATGTACAAGAAGAAAACAAGAAGAAACATTTGTTGTACTGAAAGGCAAAGTTACACACGTTCACTAGGTAAGTAACTGGTCACATGCCTTGTGAATGACACCAAGGCTTGCAGTCGCTGTAAACTTTGCCCAGTTTGTTGCTCGTGCCAACCATTCCAGGTTATCTCTGAGACAAACAAATCAGTCAACTAATTCCATGAACTCTCTCTCTTTCTCTCTCTCTCCATTTTAACGGCCATTTTTCCAGGTGGACCTGGGTTAGCCGGTACCAGAATGTCTCAATTCTGGATTTTTGGAGCTAAGGATGATCGAGGTGGTGGTGACCACTGGAGCTGTAAGACGTGCAAAGAGTCAAAATGTCATCACCAACAAACCAACGCCAAAGTTTTTTACAGGCTGGATGCCCTTCCTGTCGCCCAACCAACAGTGTCAAAGCACTGAAGGGAAAACTGTGTGAAGTAATTACACAGTTTCAACCTTGCAAACATTTATTAGCTGTTCATTTCTGTAGTGACAAGAAACACAAGCTCTTAAGAGTTACTTGTTACGGGCAGACACACATCAGGCACCCACACACCAATGGCTTTGAGGTACCTACCTCACCTACCTTGAACCCCTTGGTGTCTCGTTGTGCATTAGCTCTTTAGCCTACCATCCAACCACTGTGAGTTGGTTACGCCTATGTCCCACTCTCAAGCTGACTACAAAGTCCAGGGAAATGTTGTGAATGCCTCCAGCATCGTCCATGACACAGCCCTGGCTGAAAACGAATTTGGATCACTCCATAAGCTCATAAATCCTAATAACTACACAATGATGACAATAACAGACACTCAGTGTCAGATAAATATCCCTTTTCTATTGTGCATTTCTCATTTCTCGTCAGATATATGCAAATCTCATGACTAGACAACGACACATGGTTTTGGGGAAGCTGATCCCCAGTATCCCATTCCTTCACAGTGATGATAATCCATTGTCAAAAATTACTCAAAATAATCTACACACAAAAAAAACAATCAGCATTATTCTTGAAAATGTATTTATTATCTGTCATTGGTCAAAGGAGAATATACATCAGTTGACAACTCCGTGAACAGTGCAATGTTTGACATAAAGCCTTTAAGTTCACTGAATAAAGCAATGCCAACAGTCAGTAGCACCTGAGGAACTGATCAGACGTTGTGCCACAATGCATCAGTGCATTGGCCATGACAGTGGCATTGTGACACACTGAATTACGTACTGCCTCCTGCACGTCCACACACACGTACACATATGCACACACTTGGCATTTGTATTTCTGTCGTGTTATCCATACCAGTCTCGTTATGAGAACCTGTGGACTGGATACTGTTGGAATGAGATTTTTCACAGGATGATATATACAATCAAGAGCATTATAAATTGAAGGCAAACACATCAATGACAATAACAACTACTGACAGCACCACAAATACTATCATCATATTAACACAGTGATCCTAGCTGGACATTGGACATGGACACTAGGGATGCACCGATAACGCACTGGCCGATTATCGGTCGGCCGATAATTGGTACCAAACAATCGGCTGATTATCGGCCGATTACCGATTAATACAAAAAGTTCCAGAAACAGGACAAAAGCCCGCAGTTCACACTGTATAATTCAACATTGACGATGGACACGTGCGGGG
>Ga0049107_10000574_pt1 | contig 11419 bp, 9 predicted proteins | sample WorMetilPIANOSA1_FD_61187 | JGI IMG/M metagenome (GOLD analysis project Ga0049107, IMG submission 61187) | Marine gutless worms symbiont microbial communities from Max Planck institute for Marine Microbiology, Germany - Olavius ilvae PIANOSA.1 | ecosystem: Host-associated > Annelida > Digestive...
AATGGTATTTCCGTGACACTTCGTACAACAGTTGGCCCATAGTGTGACGTCATCCACAGCAACTTTGCCTTTGCAGTCGGCGTGGATTTGCATCTCCACAGAGTGCACTTTCTAGTTTACCTTTGTCTAGGCTGCATGGCTATAGACAAACAACCCGCAAGTCATTACTGTCGAGTAAACGTTAGCATTTCCTTTGTAATCGGGTTGTTGCTATATGGAATGCACTGGATGCAGCAGCAAACAGGTTTTAACACCTTGGCCTCGTTCAAACAGTTCTTGAATACTGCTGATTTGTCACGGTACCTGAGTTTTTATTGATAATCCGTGTTTTTTTCAGTTGTGTAATGTAATGTTGGATACTAATCTAGTGTACTATTGTCAGGCAATGTTATGTCCTTGGTGATTTTGTTCCACATTGATCTGTCTGATCTTTCTGATCTGTATGTGTACGCCTCTGATTCTCTACGACCATGGCGCTATATAAATTTACTTTACTTACTTACTTTAATGCGAACCTGAAATAAATTTGCGTCTACTACAGAGAGAGAAGAGCAGTGTAAGGGCTTGTAAATGGCGGTTAATTGTGATTGTAGACGAGCTGGAGAGAATCTGTTGTATGGCAGACTGCTACAGTCGGTTAGACTGCAGACAAGCCGTCAACTATCAGTGTTATCACTCGCCGGTTGCCTGTGCTACCGGTTAGTTCTTACGACTGTCATCGTCATAAGTTATAGGCCCAGATCATAGATGGACATGGTCGGGTCCAGTCGCTTTCTGATAATTTTCAACTCCGCTCAAATTTATTGAATTAGGCAACCAATAAGATTTTGTGTTGGTGGGTTGTGCAATGAAGAGATCGATCCAATTGTATGACGCGTATGATGTCGTATGTATGTGTATGTCGCATCATGGTTTAGGCAGAGGTTACAACTACGATTTGACTTGGACTCGACTGCGCGATTTTGTTTAACATCACGCCGTCCATTCGACGACCTACGTCACGAAACTACGCCTACCTGTGTGCGGCAGGTCAGCGTGACTGCGCCTAGCCGGTTACGTCACTATGTACTTAATGACCTTTCATAAGCAGTTCGTCGCGAGCGTCGTTCGCGCGTCGAATCGAAGTCGAATCGTAGTTGTAACCACCGTCTTACTGTCAACAGGGATTTTTTTTCATTTCGTCGACTTAAGTGAAATAAAGAGGTAATTTGTTAGTTCTGAGAAGTAACAGAAGTAACTTTTTAAACGATCTAACAAAGAACAGTAGCAAGTAACAGTAACTGCTGCTGATGACTGCGTGTGTTAGTTACATGTGTGACTGATGGATGCTGATGTAGGCGACGCTTATCGGTACACACTCACTCCAGTGTTCGCAAGTCTACCGACCAGTTTCCGCTGCTATTTACGACGGCGAACTCCTGACATCATCTACCGAGTGTCAATGTCCGTGACGCTGCCTCAGTCAGCAGTTCCGCTACAATCACCCACGCTTCAACAGTCACTGCCCCCCACCCCCTCCACAGAGAACCCGGGCTTCCTGGCCACCCACGTAGAGAAACCTATTCCTGCTGGGGACCTCCACAGAGAACGCCAGGCTTAACGGTGACCGACAGACGCTGTTGGGCGTGCTGACAATACAACACAACGCCGGTGGTCCGCCAATGGGCAACGGCGATCTTCTACTGACTAGACGCCAGTCAATGCAGACCACCCAGGACGATGATGTTGACGTGACAGTCAACTACACAGTACAACCAGCAATAACTGGGCGCAGGCATCACACTGCCACTGGCAATGACATTGATTTCATCACACTGTCCTCGCCAGGTGTCGCTTCTGCAGCTCTAATAGTGCGCAAATAATGTTGTCAGCGTCATTATATCTGTAATAATAATTATTATGCTCCGCCCCTAGGCGGGAGCATTAAGCGATGATGCTGTCTGACGTCTGTCTATCGCGTACATACCTAAGTCGAGAACAGAGAGGCCCAGGAACACTAAAATTGGCACAGAGGTAGCCCACGTCACACATGACTCGGACACCACTTTCAGGTCAAAAGGTTAAAGGTCAAGGTCACAGGGGGCGGATGCATATCGTGGCGGCCGCGCCCGCCTACAGCTTGTTATACAATGTAATAATTTGGTTGTAGATAGGCAACTATGCACAAAATGACAGCAAAAATTAACATAAGTAATGTATTATATTAGAATTATTTATCAGGCCTATTTCTATTTGTATCGGATAATTACAAATAAATAATATATTATTTCACATCTTTATCATGCCGTGAGAGTGAGTTAGTCAGTTTGTTGAAATCGACAAATCGCAGATGACTGGACGTATAAATGCGTTTCACTGTCGACAGACAGTCATCAGTTGTTGATGCGAAGCTGTCTCTGCAACGGTCAAGTAAAGGCAGTCCCATACTCGAAACGAACGTAAGGTTCCGGAGCTATCCCGGTCCTCGGCAGTCAGCCCGAAGGTGACCGAAGTCATAAACCCGACAGTAGGCTGCCATTACTTCCCGCCAGGCCCGCGGTTACCTCCCCAGCCGACGAGAATCACCGCCCATTGGCCGGTACCAAATTATACTGCTTGGAGACAGAAGCAGATGTGTGTAAACAACTTGCCCAGGTTTGCACTCGACAATGCGGCGGCCAGGATTCGAACCCTCGACCTGTTGATCGCAAGTCCCGCTCCCTAACCACTCGGACACCGAGCCACGCTCTGCAACGGGAGCTCTCGGAAATTATCCTAGAATCACAGAAAACAAATACCGGTAACAAAGGAATCCTTCAGCGAATTCGTTGGAGTCATATTGATGCTGAAGGATGAGAAGACACGGTTGACAACGACTACACTGATGATGATGATGATGACGTTATACTCGGCAGGTGGCGCCGGAAGCGTCGTCATGACAACGGTGACTGTGGATCGTCCGTTTGCGTACAGTACGTCGACGTGGCACGACGGTGGATGTCATAAGAACGTGAGCAAGTTCATTCCTGTTCACATTGGCATGTCCAGCGATGACGCTGTGACGGTCAAGGTTGATCAGAGGACTTACAGCGACGATCAAACGACACATCAGTATCTTCTGACGTCAGTTGATAGATCACCACATCTCAACTTCTACTTACCAGGTACGCGACACACAGACACTGGTCTAGAGTTAACCAACCACCGAAACTTACTCCACTCATGTTGATTTGCGATTTACTTTCAAGATAATGCTAATAATTTCAGCCGTGTTGTAAACAAATAAGCAAAATTATTCAAATGAAAGTCTTGGTAGGCGCCTAAGGTTTCAGCGCCGCACAATGCAGTTAGTTATTCCGTATGGCGAAATATAAATGGACCCCCTGCTCTGCGGGGGTCCATGACAGGAGGCCACACCTCGTAGTTGGGATGGGGCGGGGCGCGGAGGTCGACCGTTAACAGTTTCTCTACCGATGATTGCTCATCATTTGATGTTTGCTAGTTAACAGAGAAGGGTGGCCGAGTGGTATCGATGTTCGTGTTGGATTGCGGGTCAGGGGCCCGGGTTCGATTCCCGGGGCGCAGAAGAAAGTGCTGGAATGAAAATATTTTATCATGTTTAAGTTTATCCTATGTTCCAGTGTGAGTGGAAAATGTCATTAAAACGGGAGAGAGAGAGAGAGAGAGAGAGAGAGTTTATATTAATTAAGTACGGTACGGCATTTGTGGTAAATATGGCGACTTTTTATTAAGTCCGTGCAGTGTTGTGCCTGTGGCAAGCTGTTTATTGTTTTATTGTACAGTCCTGTAGGCCTAATGATGATGATGATGATGATAATAATAATCGAATTTCTGCAGCACTACACGGTCGTAACTTGCTGTCGTGCACGTGAGCTTGTAGTTTGGTAGGCGTGGTGATTGAGTGTAGCTGGAGCCACGACGAGTTGATGTGGATATGAGACTACAGTACTGGTCTATGTAGACAACGTGTGTGGTCGTCAGGTAACGTGTCAGTGTTGAGCTGGTGGCTGGGAGCTGGCCAGTCTTCACTCGTCGTCAACGACTCACTTCAAGTTCACCTGCAACTCGCAGCCCCCGGCACTGACCGAGTCTGGAAGATCCGCGTGTCTGGTCGGTACCGACTCATTCACCCTGCAGCTGTGACGACGCTGCCCGATACTTTCGTTTTCACGCGTATTTTCCAACGCTTACATCTATTTATCTCCCTGCGCTGCTGTAACTTAATTGGTCGTGTCTCAAGGACGCCATCCTGTGCTGCTGACACCACTAATCTCTACGGCACTGTTTCGCCATGTTGGTGGAGAAAAGACCACGTGGCAGACCTCGTCAAACCTGGCTGACTACTGTTCGTGATGACCCCTGCAGACTTGATGTGTCGACTCGATGGACGATGTTCGCAAACTGGCCATGGGTCATGTACTCAGGACAGGACTGACGCGTGCCGCTGCACACCACTTCCATGCATGCTACTCGCGATGATGATGATAATGACTTCAACTGTTTAATGTCACGTATTTCTATATATTCTTCGTGCTAAAGTATGATTTGCCCAGAAAGTGGCAGTGCTTGCGTCGCCATTTCTGCTGTGTGCAAATCGCAACTATACACGCTGTTCACATTCCGACATGCCGACATTTGTCGCCGACATGTTTTCTCAGTCAGTTCGACGCCTTTTTGGTGTCGGCGACACATGTCAGCGACGTTTGTCGCTGAGTCTGAACAGGTCGTTAGTCAGCCTATTGCTTACGGTTAGCGACATTTTGTTTCTTTGACGATGTCTGTCCACCTTTTTCTCAGCCCGCTTTACTGTTTTTCTTTTTACTTTTTGCTTATTTCCAGTTTTCGTTAATTATTCGCCACCGACTACTCAGTACGGTGTCGCCGATACCGTGATTAGTTTGTCGTGATGTATGTGTATGTGTGTATGTATGTATGTATGTGTGTGTGTGTGTGTGTGTGTGTGTGTGTGTGTTGGTATATGGGTCTGGGTGTGCGGAATGACTTGAAACTTGGCAGTAGTAGATCTCCTACACTGTTGTATATTCTATTGATTTTGGTTTAAAAGGTCACAGGTCAGGGTGAGGGTGAGGGTTGAGAGTTGGCGCCGACGGGCATCTCCAGAGAGTGCACAAATATGCTAGTTTTTGCTATAGGTTTAGCGCAGAAGACTAAGACTTTGAGTTTGGAAATGTTAAGTATTCGTTTTTTTCCTGTATTGCATATCGTATCGTTGTTTATTTTTTCTGTGCTGGAAATAGCATCACATATGGGTTGATTATGTAGGTTTAGTGAGTCGCTGTCCTGGATATGTGGACGTAACGGTCGATGACTGGACCACCAGCGAAGAGTTGTTCCATTACGACGTGGTCATATGTCCACCTCAGTTCAACGCCACCTTCTACCTACCGCACCGAGCACTGGTTGGCCGCACGACCAACAGGACGTTCTTAGTCACTCTGGACGACACCGCTCAGCGATATCACGTCTTCCTGACTGCAGTTCAGTACCCAACACACGGCAAGGACACTCAAAGACAGTGGTCAGGAGTATCCAGTGGTAAGAAGTGCTGAACACACGGCAAGGACACTCAAGGACAGTGGTCAGGAGTATCCAGTGGTAAGAAGTCCTCAACATATGGCAAGGATACTCAAGGACAGTGGTCAGAAGTACCCAGTGGTCAGAAGTACCCAACACACGGCAAGGACACTCAAGAACAGTGGTCAGGAGTATCTAATGGTCAGAAGTGCTCAACACACGGCAAGGACACTCAAGGACAGTGGTCAGGAGTACCCAGTGGTACGAAGTACCCAACACACGGCAAGGACACTCAAGGACAGTGGTCAGGAGTATCTATTGGTCAGAAGTACTCAACACATGGCAAGGACACTCAAGGACAGTGGTCAGGAGTATCCAGTGGTAAGAAGTACCCAACACACGGCAAGGACACTCAAGGACAGTGGTCAGAAGTATCCAATGGTCAGAAGTATCGAATGGTCAGAAATGCTCAACACATGGCAAGGACACTCAAAGACAGTGTTCAGCAGTTGTCACCGAGGACGACAAAGCGGTGCAAGTGGAACGTGTTCTACTGATGGCGACAACTGTTTCATTCTGTTGTTTGATGATGCTGGCCGTGTCGTCACTCGCTGTCACAGTCTGTCATCACAGACGATCTCGTGCATGTCATCGTCAGTTCTCTGAGCACGGCCCGTCTAACAGCTCTGCCTGTCGATGGAAAGTTGCAATCGGCGTTTTTCTTATGCTGAGAGCAATCTATTCCTTGACGATCACATTCACTGGCGCACTGGCTACATACCAGCTCGTGGTTGGAGTAATCTTCGTCAGTCGTCCTGCTGATGACATGGTGTCTGCGCTGATGACCATCACAGACCGACTTCATAGTCGACTGGCGGATCTGGAACGACTTGAAGGTCTGTCATGGCTCGAAGGCCAAGACTATTCATTGCGTCGATTGCACTCGTCATTAGAAGCGTGTGATCAATACGTTGACAATATGCTGAGCAATATCACGCTAGTTCGGATTTCTCAACGTCGTCGACCAACTCGGAACTCTTGTGCCTTTGATCGCATTCAGCGGGTGCGTAGGAAATTCCTCCATGCCATGCCGGAATACGTTCAGTCACAGAAGATACAGCTTGACGCAGCAGTGGCTGACTGGGCAACACGCGACGTGAGACTCAACGGTCTGTTGGACAGTGCCTGGCTGAGCTACCCCAGATCTCTCTTCCACATGGCGCACTCCCTTCCAGTCGACAACTCGTCGAATAACCGCTCAACCATCAGTGTCCGCTCGACGAAGTTTGCTTCATTTCTTGAAGCTGATGATGCGCTGAATGCAATACAACGGTGGACCGCTGTTGTTCACAAAAGGTAACTGTTCTGTGTTCACGCATGTGTTGCTTACAACGAACTACTTCGTCTCCATTCGACGCACAAAATATCATTCAATGCGATTCAACTTCGACTTTTAGGCACAGTTCGACTTTGGCTACAGTAGACTGACTTCGTCGCGTCTTTGATGTAACACTGACAACTGTTTTATTAAGAACTAGAAACAAAAGTATCACCTCGAAGGCAATGCAGTACTGGATTGTCACGCGCATATGCTGCTATACATTAGTGGAGTTAATTGCAATGTAAATAGTAACTATACGAAGTATTTGGCACAACTATGCTGCCGATTTTTTACGTTTTGAAAAATTTCCATCGCAAAATTGCGAATCTTATGGCGCCACCTACCGATATAACTACGAAACGTTTAGTGACTTGTAAAAGCACATCTAGTAACAGTCGGCGAAAGCAGCGTCCATATCGATGCATAACTGGCGACGCTATCTTTCAAACTGGTAAAAAATTGACCAAAAAATGCCGTTCGGAATTTGGCACTCTACAGTGGCGCCGTCTGACGCCGCAGGGAAAAACCGCAATATGGGTGCACAACTACAATCACTCACGTGTAAGTAAGTAAGTAAGTAAAACGTAGATTTATATAGCGCATCGTCGTAAAACCTCTAACGCGCTGGAATTGCACAACAACCTCAAAGATATTTGGGAAAATTTAATTCCTCTAGGAGTTTTGGTGCGCACAAACTTTTTCATTTCGAGCCATTTTTGGACTACCTGTAGGTAATTTGACAATGCTGTCAGCGCTATATAGCGACATGTGGAAAAAGTTTTGTATAGATGCACATCTACATTCTCTGCCCTTAATTACTGCGGAGAATTTTTTTTTAAATTCGGTCTGCTATCTATACGAAGTTGTGCGCACACACTTTTCCGCTGATTTTTTGGACTTTTCACAGTTTTGACCACAATTTTGCGAAAATTGTGGCGCCAACTATCGACAAAAATGAGAACTCAGTTCTCTAACAGATATAGGAAACCGCGTCCAAATCGATTCATAATTGGCGACGCTATCCTTCCTCAAACTGGTACAAAATTGACTAAAAATGCGGTTCTAAATTTGGCGCTCGCCGCTCTGTTGTGGTGCCATCAGACGCCACAGAGAAAAACCGCAATATGGGTGCACAACTAATCACTCCTGTATACAATTGTCCAAAAATATTTAGGAAAATTTACTTTCTATATGACTTTTGGTTCGCACAAGATTGTTCGTTCCGAGCCATTTTTGGACTCCCGATGCGAAATTTGACAATTGCTGCCGGCGCTATAATATAGCGACATGCGGAAAAATTTTTATATAGGTGCACATCTACGTCTACGTTCCTTGCTCTAAAGTACTGCTGTGGATTTTTTTTTTGAAATCTCTCAGATATCTATACGAAGTGGTGCTCACAAACTTTTCCGCCGATTTTTGAACTTTTCACAATTTTTGACCGCAATTTCCCGAAAATTGTGGCGCCATGCAGCTAGCAACGGAAACGGGAAATATTGACTATTGACCATCTGAAAGGGCAATGACTTCCTGAAAACGATGAAAACTGCATCAAAATCGACTCATAAAGCATGACACAATAGTTGCTCAAACTATGTCCTTGTCACGCGAAGAGCGATCGGGCCTCGCAGCGTGACAGACAAAAAGTTACAAACACCATATTTTCGAACTTACAGCCGGCGCGCGTTGTACGGTCTTCCCCAAACTTTGCATGGTGATAGAACTCGTCGAGAATTTTGGTCTTCCTAAGCCTCTCTGTTCTCGTCTTAGGCCCGATGTACGCGACAGACTTCAGACAGACGTCAGACGTCAGACAAAAGCATCGCTTAATGCTCTCGCCTATTAGGGGCGGGGGTATAACAAACTGTAGGCGGGAGGCCGCTACAATATGCCCCCGCCCTCTGTGACCTTGACCTTTGGACCTTGAAAGTGGTGTCCGAGTCACGTTTGACGTGGCCTACCTCTTTGCCAATTTTAGTCTTCCTAGGCCTCTCTTTGTTCTCGACTTAGGCCCGATGTACGCGACAGACAGACAGACGTCAGACAGCATCGTCCATTAATGCCCCCGCCTATGCGGCGGGGGCATAACAATCTCAACACGGAAGCATCTTCCCTATGCTCAACGAGCTCGTACATACATAGTGATACAATTTAACTGTTATTATGCCCGCCTCTAATAGGCGGGGGCATTAAGCGATGCTTTTGTCTGACGTCTGTCGCGTACATCAGGTCTATATCGAGAAGAGAGAGGCCTAGGAAGACTAAAATTGGCACAGAGGTAGCCCACGTCACATGTGACTCGGACAAAACTTTCAAGGTCAAAAGGTCAAAGGTCATGGTCACCAGGCCGCTTTACTCTCCACGGCCTTAACGCGTCAGGCAGCTGCAGCGGTGAGCGTGGGAACGTATTGGGCCTGGGACACTACTGCTACGTTGCGGTGTGCTCGGCGGCGCTAGGCGCTTCGGCGCCCGCAGAGGGAGGAGAGGGGCGAGGACATATCTGTAGAGGCGTGAAGACCTAATGCAAGTGACTGGGGCGATGATGTGAACTGCCAGTTTCACCGTAGTGCAATCCACAAGCGAAGACATTCATTAGGTGGCTGTATAATGCGCTGCAGTATACCAGATACGTCCGAGATTGCAAATCACTGCTGTCACGTCACGCACTCTACAGTGCGTAAATTGAGCCGTAAAGCGCCGCAACGACCTTCCGCTACTTTTTTGAACGCCCGAACGCCGTTCCCGCACGTCTTGCCGATACCGCTGTTTTTTTTTCTCAGGGCGTTTGTAAAAAAATTGCCGCCAGGTGAAATTTTCGAGCTAAAAATACACCGAAATGCGTTTGCAGATAGCGCTCCTCCAGACACACAGGTTGGTTTTCAGGGGGCCGTTTCGCGGCAGGGGAGGGGAGGGAAGGAGAGAAAGGGAAGGGGATGGAAGGGTGGAAGCGTGCCCCCACTACCTCTTTACAATGTAACCACAGTGCACGAGCCATATATGTGTACTTTTTGTGTAGCATCGTAGCTGTTCATATCTGGGATCTGTGCTCTGTTACTTGTTCTTTTAATTATTGTAAACAAATTCAGTTGTTGGGTGTATTTAGGCTTGACCGGCTGTCGGTGGAAATTGCTAATTCTTCGTCGAAGTTCAGTCTGTCTGGCGTAGAAGACCTGTGCGACACAGTTACACACAACAAGTCGACGTTGTTGTTTCGTCACGAGTTAATCAACTCGTCACGGCTTGTCATCTCACACCCACTTCAGTCACCGGCCCACCCATCGGTGCTGGCTAACACAGTTCCCCGCCCAACATTCGAGCAAACAGGCAGCAAGGACGACATGGAGCACGACGATAAGGCCCCGACCACGCCGAACAATACGTCGGCAGGCGAGGGCGATGCGCTAAAACGAGACTTGAGTGAGAAACTGACGGAAGTGAAGCTGATACTGGTCGTGATGGACGTTCTGCTGGTGCTGCACAGACTGACTGTTCTGCGGTTTGATCTACTCGCGCTGAATACTCGTCCATCTCAGCAGACGGCTCAATCGATATCCGCTGCTGTCAACTCATCGAAACCTGCTGATGACGACGTCCAGTCAGCGACTCAATTGCGACTGCACGACGACAAACGGAAATGGCAGAACAAGTCTGCGGAGGACTTGAGTCGCCTCAATCATCTCGGTGAAGGACAGCGACCAGTCGGCAGCCAATCAGATCGCGGCTGGTTGTCACGTGATCATCGCACCTGCCCTGGAAGTGAATTGGTCGATGTAACACAGTGGTTTGTCATCGTCGTCTGTGTCGGCGTCTCAATGATCGTGCTACTTCCGATCGCTGCTCTCGGTGGACCGCGGCATGCTGGGATCGCTCTGTCGCGACTGGTTATACCGCGCTTGTCGGTTTTACCGGTGACAAGTCCGACGGACAACCCCCGACTGGACGTCGGAGATCATCGGCGCTGCTCAGCGGATGTTCATCGACAACACGTCGACTTCGAATTACGACAGATACTGGCGCTACGCCAGATTCACGGTACATGATTGGCATAGACACACTGACACACCGCTTAGCTGATTGGTACTAGTTGCTGAAACAACGACCAAGTCGGTAGCTTTGAGTCTGCATCACTGATACAAACATCAGGCAATGATGATGATGATGACAAGAAGCTCAGCTTATGCTGACAAACCCGCGCGACGCATTTAGTAGTCAGTCAACGTCACCAAACATAGTACAGTTCCATATGTTAGGTATAGTTTCCTGTTGTGCAATAGTAACTTTGTCTTTATTGTTTTTACAATATTCGACTTCAAAAAATGTCGTGACCTTGAAATCGAGGCCAGAGGTCACTCAAGGTCATTGAAAGTGGCACCATTTGAAAGATTGTGTATGGTTTCCTATTACTGTTCTTTAGTAACATTGTCCCTAAAACGCACCGTTTTTGAGATATTCGACTTTAAAACTGCAATGACCTTGAAAACCGGGTTATGGGTCCGTCAAGGT